>Ga0302117_10000448_pt1 | contig 17721 bp, 15 predicted proteins | sample AG5_322_MG_FD_203112 | JGI IMG/M metagenome (GOLD analysis project Ga0302117, IMG submission 203112) | Marine microbial communities from Western Arctic Ocean, Canada - AG5_32.2 | ecosystem: Environmental > Aquatic > Marine > Oceanic | place: Canada: Western Arctic Ocean | collected 2017-10-01 | reverse complement strand
CTCACGCATCGCCTCGTGCAACATCCGCTTGAAATTCGCGTCGCTGTCAATCTTCACATTGAAGGGCGCTTGCGGCCAGCCGCCGATGGCCGCCTCGATGCGTTCCATTTCCATGTTCGCGCCCTTCACGATCCGCAGCCGAATGGGCGCGCCGCCGGCTGCTACCCGCGCGCGGGCCCACGCGTTGAGCTGCTGTTGCACGGCGTGGGCGTCGGGCAGGTACGCCTGCAGCACGATGCCGGCGCTGACGTTTTCCATGCCCTCTCGGTCGAGCGTTTGCATAAACGCAGCGGCGGTGAGGTGCATGTCGCGGTATTCCTCCATGTCGAGGTAAACAAATTTCGCCACGCGATCGCCATTGGGGCGTGTGAAAATTTGGTCGGCGGCGGCGCGAAAAAGTTTTTCCAATCGCCCGCACAAAACGGCCACGGTGTGCTCGCGCGCGAGCGGGGAAACTTGCGAATAGAGCGTGGAAATTTTCACGGACACGACCTCCACCTCGGGCAAGGCGAGCGTGGCGAGGTTTTGTTCGAGCCGATGGGCAGCCTCGGTTTCGCCGAGCACGGCCTCGCCAAGAAGATTGACGTTCATGCGCAAGCCCTCGGCGTGGCGGCGGCGAAGATGCGCGGTGAGCGGCGGATGCTCGGCGCGCAGAATGACATCGGCGGTGTCCATCCGAATCTTGCGGCGCGACAACGGAAAGGCAACGAACGCCACAAGCTGCCCAATGCGGCGCAGCATTTGCAGACCGAGTTTGTCGAACGCGCCGAAGAATCGCGGGATGCCGCGCGTCTCGAGTAGATGCTGAAACTGACTGATGCCGCGCGAAGCCGAGCGCGGGCGGAAGGCTTGATCGGTGAGCTGGGCGACCGTCACTTTGTCCGGCGGGTGCTCGAGCATGCCGGAAAGCTCATCGAGCTGAGCCTGTTCGGCGGGCGTGATGAGGGTGCCGGCGGTGGTTTGCAACGCGCGCGCAAACGCCACGGCGCGCGCCTCCAACGATTGGATTTCGGTGGCCATCGTTTTTGCAACTAGGCGGGTGTGCTGATTTCGTCGTCCCACAAATCCGTGCTCAAATATTTGAGGCCGGAATCGCAGATGTTGACGGCAATGGTTTTGCCTTTGAACTCGCCGCGCAACAGTTGGTAAGCGGCGGCGATGTTTGCGCCGGAAGAGTAGCCGGCAAAAATGCCTTCGGTACGCGCGAGGCGTCGTGTGACCTCGGTGACGTCTGCATCCTCCACCGTGAGGTGGCCGTCGACGTGGTCGTGATTAATCAGTGGCAAATCCTTTGCGTAACCGCCGCCTTGAATGACGTGGGCGCAGCATCTGATGCATTGGCCAGCGAGCTTGGCCGCGCCGTGCGGTTCCACGATGTAACAACCGATGGCGGGATTGTGCTCCTTAAACGCGCGGGCCACGCCGGCGAAACCGCCGCCGGTGCCGACGAAATCGCAGAAGGCATCGATGTTGCCGTCGGTTTGCCGGAGCCATTCGGGGCCGGTGTGTTCGTAGTGTGCCTGCGAATTTTCCTCGCGCTTGAATTGGTCTGCGCGGAAGGCGTTGTGCTCGATGACAAGGCGGGCGGTTGTGTCCTCCACACGATCCAAGTCTTCGCCTGTAACCCCCGCCTTAGGATCGCTTTGCTCGACGAGCACGACCGTTGCACCCATCGCGCGCATCATTGCCGCGCGTTCGGGTGTGTTGCCACGCGACATCACGGCGATAAACGGATATCCCTTCACCGCACAAATCATCGCCAACCCATTGCCGGTGTTGCCGCTGGTGAGCTCAACCACGGTTTGCCCCGGCTGCAAAAGACCCTTCTTTTCGGCGGAATCAATAATCGCCCGTGCGATGAGATCCTTCTTCGAGCCGCCGGGGTTCAGATACTCAAGCTTGGCAAGAATGCGACCGTCGATATCAGCAGTAAGGCGCGAGAGATCCACGATGGGCGCGTGGCCGATAACGTCGATGATGGAAGAACAGATGGCAGTGTTCATGATTGAAAAGTCCCAAGGGCGGGGAAAGTCCCAATGACCAGTGACCAAATCCCAAGGAAATCCCAATGTGCAATCGCCGGTGCAATGTTTGGGAATTGGGCTTTGGTCATTCCATGGAAATTGGTCATTGGGCCTTGATCATTAAATCCCCATTTCAGTTTTCACCTCACCGAATGCGCCGATGGCGAATTCCAAATCTTCCCTCGTGTGCGCTGCGGAAATTTGTGTTCGGATGCGTGCCTTGCCTTTGGGCACGACGGGGAAGGAAAAGCCAATAACGTAAATCCCTTTATCGAGCATCGCGTCGGCGAAGCGGCTGGCGAGGGCGGCGTCGCCGAGCATGATGGGCGTGATAGGATGGGTGCCTTCGAGGATGTGAAACCCGCTGCCGGCCATTTGGTCGCGGAAAAATTTTGTGTTGGCTTCCAGGCGGTCGCGCAACTCGGTGGAGGCGTTGAGCAAATCGATGGCCTTGATGGACGCAGCGACGATGCTAGGCGCAACGGTGTTGGAGAATAGGTAGGGCCGCGAGCGTTGGCGGAGGTACTCGATGATTTCCGCGCGCCCGCTGGTGTAGCCGCCGCTGGCGCCGCCGAGGGCTTTGCCGAGCGTGCCGGTGATGATGTCGATGCGGCCCATCACGTCGTGATGCTCGTGCGTGCCGCGGCCGCGCGCGCCCATGAAACCGACGGCGTGGGAGTCATCGACCATCACTAACGCGCTGTGCTCGTCGGCGAGGTCGCAGATGACGGGGAGGTTTGCGAGATAACCGTCCATCGAAAATACGCCGTCGGTGACAATCAAAATGCGGCGCGAGCCCTTGGCCTCGGCGAGTTGCGTGGCGAGGTCGGCCATGTCGTTGTTTTTGTAGCGGAAGCGCTTGGCCTTGCAGAGGCGCACGCCGTCGATGATGGAGGCGTGGTTGAGTTCGTCGGAAATGACCGCGTCGTCGGGGCCGAGCAATGTCTCGAACAACCCGCCGTTGGCGTCAAAACAGGACGTGTAAAGAATCGTGTCCTCGGTGCCCAGAAACTCGGAGAGCTTTTCCTCGAGTTGCTTGTGGATTTTTTGGGTGCCGCAAATGAAGCGCACGCTCGCCAAGCCATAGCCCCATTCGTCGAGCGCCTCATGCGCGGCGGCGATGACTTCTGGATGGTTCGCGAGGCCAAGGTAATTATTGGCGCACATATTCAGCACCGGCGCATCGCGCCCCACGCCCACGCGCGCGGCTTGCGGCGTGTCGATGACACGCTCGCCTTTGTACAAACCCGCCGCGCGGATTTCGTCCAGCTCGGATTGCAGTTGGGTTTTTAGGTTGCCGTACATGGTGGAAGCGTTTGGAAATTGTTTACCACTGAGGCGCGAATGACCAATGACCAAACCCCCAATCCCCAAAATTGGCCATCAGGAATTCCTTGGGTTTTGGGGGTTTGGTCATTGGTCATTTACCCCCTCCCCATTCCAAAATCACTTTGCCGCTCTCGCCGCTCAGCCCGATTTCAAAGCCTTCCTTGAAATCAGCGAATGGAAATCGATGCGTAATCACCGGCGCGATGTCGAGGCCGCTTTGGAGCATCACGGTCATCTTGTACCACGTCTCGTACATCTCGCGTCCGTAGATGCCCTTGATGGTGAGCATATTAAAAACCACTTTATTCCAATCGATGGCCATTTCCTTTTCCGGAATACCAAGCATCGCGATTTTTCCGCCGTGGCACATATTGGCGAGCATATCGTTGAACGCGCTCGGGTTGCCGCTCATCTCGAGGCCCACGTCGAAGCCTTCGTCCATGCCCAGCTCGGCCTGCACGTCGGCGAGTTTTTCGCTGGCCACATTCACCGCGCGCGTCACGTTCATTTTCTTGGCCAACTCAAGCCGATACGGATTCACATCGGTGATGACCACGTGCCGCGCGCCGGCGTGCCGCACGATGGCCGCACACATAATACCAATCGGCCCCGCGCCGGTTATCAAAACATCCTCGCCCAACACATCAAAACTCAGCGCCGAGTGCACCGCATTGCCGTAGGGATCGAAGATGGCCGCCACCTCGCGGTTGATATCTGGCTCATGCACCCACACATTGGTTTGCGGCAGCGAAATCAATTCCGCAAATGCCCCCGGCCGCGTGACGCCGATGCCCGCCGTGTCATTGCACAAATGCCGCCGGCCCGCCATGCAGTTTCGGCAATGCCCGCACACCACGTGGCCCTCGCCACTGACAATTTCGCCCACGCTGAAATCCTTCACGTCACTGCCGATCTCCACAATCTCGCCCACAAACTCGTGCCCCACCACCAGCGGCACCGGCACGGTTTTGCGGGCCCAATCGTCCCACTTATAAATGTGCAGGTCCGTGCCGCAAATGCCCGTGCGGTCCACCTTGATGAGCACATCCCGGGCGGCCACCGTGGGCTCCGGCACATCCTCGAGCCACAGCCCGGGGCCGGCCTCGCGTTTTACTAATGCTTGCATGGGGGGGTTTTAGATTGTGTAAATTAATTTGTGAATTGCAGTGCGCGTCATAGATTTATTTTACCAAGCAGTCCAGCCGCCGTCGATGGTGAGATTTTGGCCGGTGGTGTAGCTGCCAGCTTCGCTGGCGAGGAAAATGAGCGCGCCCTTCAACTCGTGCGGCTCACCCATGCGACCCATCGGGGATTTTGTTTTTAATCGCTCGACCATTTCTACAGGAGCGTTTGGCTTGGGAAACGGCCCGGGGCTGAGACAGTTGACGCGAATATTATCCTTCGCCCAATAAACAGCAAGGTGACGCGTCATGTGAATGAGGCCGCCTTTCAACGTGTGATATGAAACTGGACTGGCAGCGCACACGCCCTCGTAAGTATTAGGATAGCTGGCGACTTGCCCGTACATGCTGCCGATCATGACCACACTGCCAGTGGCTTGCCGCTCGACGACGTGGTCGCGCAGCCGGCGGGCAAGCAGGAAATAGCCGGTGGCATTTTCCAGCACAGCATTGAAGTCATCAGCGGTGGCGGTGGTGAGATCTTGGGCATTGCCGCCGTGGCCGTTGTTGATGAGAATATCGATCTGTCCCGCGTCGGTGAGGGCGGCATCAAAGCCGGTGTTGATGGAGGCCTCGTCCAGTTGGTTCAAGGCCACTCCGTGGTGAATGTTGCCGCTCGCAGTCGGAAGTTTGGCGGCGATAGCCTTGGCGGTTGCTTCATCGCGGCTGGTGGCCACGACATTCGCGCCGGCTTCGGCGAGAGCCTCGGCGAAAGCGCGGCCCAACCAGCCGGAGGCGCCGGTGATGAGGGCCGTCTTGCCGCTTAAATCAAAGAGTTCGTTGACAGTCGGTTTGTTCATTTTTTATTCGATATCGATCCATTGCCGCGTTTCCACAGATCTCAACGCGGCGAGGTTTACTTTTAAAGTCTGAATGCTGTCGGCCAGCGAACAAAGCTGAACGGAGCCATTTGAACCATCGGAACCATCGGCAATTTGGTCGAGAAATTGTTCGGCTTGTCGAACGTACGCGCGGTCGCGATCCAATTCATGCTCTGCTTCCATTTGCCATTCGCCCCCCAACTCCGTACCGGAGAACCAGCGATGGCCGTCGGCCTCAAATCGCACGGCGCCTTTATCGCACACGACCGTGATCCGGCACTCGTTAGGCGGCTGATGTTGGTTGAGAGAAAACGAGCCGAGCACCGGCCCGTGCCGCGTGATGACGTGCACGGTATCCTCAACTTCCACGCCTGCCAACACGCAATGATCCGCATCGGCCACCAGCCGCGTGATCGGGCCCACAAGCCATTCGGCCACATTGAACTCGTGCGTCAGCCCGTCCTGAATTGCTCCGCCGCCCATCGCGCGGTCCGTGTAATAAATTTCGCGGTACGCCGGCCGGTAAAACGGAAAGTGCTGTCCGCCGACGAAGATGAATTGGACCGGAACGCCAAACCGTCCGGAGTCAATCGCCGCCTTCATTTCGATCAGCGCAGGAAAAGCGCGAAACGTATAGCCGACGGCAACCTGCGTTTGCTTTTCCCCAATCAGCCGCTGCAAATCCGCCACGCCGTCGAGCGAGACGCTGAGCGGTTTTTCGATGAGCAAATGCAGCCCGCGCTCCGTCAGTTGCGTGGCGAGCGGGATGTGAAACGGCGCGGGCACAGCGATCACCGCAGCATCAAAGTGCTGGGCATCCAATGCCTCTTCCACAGAGGCAAACGCGGGCACGGCGTATTTTGCGGCCACCGTCTCGCGCCGTTCGGTCACCGTTTCGCACAGCGCCAATTCACAGCAATCGGTGGCTTGAAAACAGCGCAGATGCCGCTCACCAATCGAGCCGACCCCGACGATTAAAATAGTTAGCCGTCCCTTCATCTGACAGAAACGGTTGAATCGGTTCTTTCACAAATCATTGGGCTAGCTTAATTGTACCGCCAGCCACGGCCAGACTGCGATATAATTGATACAATTTATGCCCGACAAATTTCCCCAACTGGAGCTCGACTATTGCCTTAAGCGACAGCAACGGCTGCTCGGAGTTTTGGAATCTGCCGAAGCCGACCGTGCAATTTTGACAAAGCCGGAACAGGTGCATTATTTCACCGGCTTTCGGCCGCATCACTTGATGACCGCCGCAGTTTGTATCGATGCCGATGGCTGTTTGCTCGTTGCACCTAATGAAGAGCCGACGCGGCATGCCGCTTCACGGGTGGTCACCTTTGCGGCGCAGTGGCTCTGCACGTTGCGGCAAGACCAAAAGCTCGCCGCAGCCAAGGCACTAAAAGATGCCCTTCCAAAGCCGGCCGCGCGAGTGGCCACCGATGCCGGCGACTGGGACGGGGTGGACATCGAGCCGGAGATTTTAAACCTGCGCCGCCGCAAAGACGCCGACGAAGTGGAGATGATCCGCCGCGCCATCAGCGGCACGGAGGCGATGTACGCCCGTGCGCGGGAAATCATCGAGCCGGGTATTACGGAGCTGCGCGTGTTCAATGAACTTCAATCGGCCGCCGTGGAGGCCATCGGTGAAATGCTCACCGGCACGGGAAACGACTACCAATGCAACGCTCCCGGTGGCCCGCCGCGCGATCGGGCCGCGGGCGATGGTGAACTTTATATTTTAGATCTCGGCCCCGCGTATCGCGGCTACTACGCGGACAACTGCCGCACGTTTGCGGTGAACGGCCAGCCCACGGACGAGCAACTGCGCGCGTACGAGGCCATTGTTTCGGTGCTTGATCATGTGGCCGCCACAGTGAAGCCGGGCGTGTCGTGCGCCGCATTGTTCGCCGAGGCCAAAGCGATGCTCGATGAGTACGAACCGGATTCATTCTCTCACCACCTCGGCCACGGCATCGGGCTTTTCCCACACGAAGCGCCCCACTTGAATCCGAATTGGGACGACACCTTTCAGGAGGGCGAAGTGTTCACCGCCGAGCCGGGGCTGTACACCGAGGCGCTGCGCGCGGGGATTCGCATTGAGGAAAATTACCTCGTCACCGCCAACGGCGTGGAGCCACTAACCCAATTCCCAACCGCTCTTTGATTGACGGTTGTTCCTACACAATCTCCTCCACAGTGATCAACGGGCAATCCGCATCGGCGTTCATTTTGCCCACCGAGGTTGCGTCTTTAAACCCACTGCCGGTCACGAGACAAACGATTGTTGAATCAGGATCAACCTCGCCGTTAGCGGCGGCCTTTAACGCGCCGGCGAGAGCGACGGCACCGGCCGGTTCACTGAAAATGCCTTCCTCGCGGGCAAGCCGCCGTTGTGCCGCCCACGTTTCTTCGTCACCCACTTGATGCCCCGTGCCGCCGGTGGGGCGACATTCGCGGATGACGTCGTGGCCGTCGATGACGCTGGCCACTTGCAGTCCGCTGATCGCCGTGGTGCAAGCCACATCGCGGGCGGCATCCGCACCCTCGCGCAACGCGCCGGCGATGGTATCGTTCCCCTCGGGCTGCACGCAATGCACGGCGGGGCGGCAGTTGGTTTTTGAAAAGTTTTCAAAACCTCGCGCGACCGCCAGAGTCAATCCGCCGCCGCCCGCGGGGCAAAACACGTGGTCAATTTCGGCGCCACGTTGTTCGGCCAGTTCATGCGCCAAAGATTCCACGCCCGTCATCCCGTGCGGGCTGTATTGATAGGCACTGATTTGCAGGGCGTGCCCGGGCTGTTTTCCGAGTGCCTCGAGCATGGTGATGGCGCGCGCAGTGATGGCCGCATCGGTGCCAAAGCCGCGCACGCGATAAATTTCCGCGCCGTACGCCATCATTTGCTGGAGCTTGGCGGCGGGAGCGGTTTCAACAATGGCAATGCGGCAGCGGATGTGTGCCGCCGCACAGTACGCCGCCAGCGCCGCGCCGGTGTTGCCACTGGAGGTGGCAATGCAGTTTTTTTGCCCGGCTGCGACCATGTGTGAAATGGCGGCGGCGGCGTACCGATCCTTGTACGAGCCGGTGGGATTGACGGTCTCGAGTTTAAAAAAAAGATTCCGCAATCCCGCCGCCGGACCGATGGCGCGGGAACGAACCAGTGGCGTGTCGCCTTCGCCGAGGGAGATGTTCACGTCGCGGCCTCCCGTTCGGCAATGACGCCAATGGATTCATCGGCGTTGACGCGCGGATATTTGCGCAGAACGATGACGCGACCGGCTTGTTCCGATAGCACCTCGCGCGTTTCGTCTCCAGCGAGACTGCTAATGCTGCCGAGCACGTCGCCCACTCCCACCGTGTCGCCGAGCTTTACGCGCGCCTCAAAAAATCCGGTGATGGGCGCGGGGTTACAAATTTGCATGTGGCCGGATTGCGGGCGAGTGTCTTCAATGATCTCTTCGACCGCGCACAGTGGCGGCTCGCGCTCGAGCATTTCAAGTTGGCTCATCACATTGAGGCACCCCTCGGCACCCGCGTCGCGGCCTTCCGGGCTGGGGGAAATGCCGCCGAGATATTCCATGTAAATGGCCGGCACGCCGGCATCGCGCGCGACGGAAAGTGAGCGGCCATGCAGCTCTGCCGATGTGCCCCAAACAAACGCCAAGTTGAATGCACGCGCCATGGCGCGTTGAGTTTCAAGAATTTTCCTGTCCGCGTGCAAGACGTATCCCGCCAGCGGGAAAACGGAGAGCTCCGTGCCGCCCGAGTGGAGGTCGATATAAAAGTCGGCGGATTCAATCAATCGGCTCAGCGCATGCGCGGTTTGTTCGGTAACCGAGCCATCCGGTTTGCCGGGGCACGTGCGGGCGAGATCGAGATTGTCCGAACCGCAGCGGTGCCCGCGCGCGAAGGCAGATTCGTTGACGACCGGCACCAGAGTAACGCTGCCTCGCAATGATTGGCGGAGCGCGGCGTCCTCGCGAAAGTGTTGGATCAAATCCCTCACGGCCTGCATCGGCACGTGTTCATCGCCGTGTACGCCGGCGGTGATGAGCAGGTCCGGTCCGGGCTGACCGCTGTCGAAGCGTTGCGTCTGGAGCTCGACCGCGGTGCTCATGGTTTAATCTTTTGGCGTTGCGATTTCGTCGGCGGCACAGCCTTTAAAACGAATGCCGCCATCGACCGGGAGTACGATGCCGGTGATATAATCGGCGTTGTTGGAACAGAGAAATGCCGCGGCGCTGCCGATTTCATCCGGCCGACCCATCCGACCCCACGGCAGTTTGGGGCCTTCTTGCTCAATGGTGTCCTCGGTAAAATGCTCGCGCTCGCCGGGGGTATCGATCCAGCCCGGAGCAATGGCATTGACGTTGATGCGATGTGGCAGCAACTCGACGGACATCGATCGGGCGAGGTGGTTTAGGCCGGCCTTGGCGGCGTTGTAGGCGTTGGCGAGAGAGATCGGCATTTCGCCGTGCACACTGGAAATGAACACAATCTTTCCGCCGCCGCCGCGGTCGACCATGTGTTGAGCCACGATCTGTCCGATATGAAATCCGCCGGTCAACGTCCGCTGCAATGTCTTGTCAAAAAGATCCGGATCAGAATCAAGAAACCCAATTTTCCGGCTGAAGGCGGGGTTGCTGACGAGGATGTCGATGCGCTCGGTGGCCTTGAGCGCGGCGGCAACCATTTGCTCGCAGCCTGTCCGCGAGAATGCATCGGCCTCGATGGGGGTGCATTGGCGGCCGAGCGCGCGGATTTCGTCGGCGGTCGCCATGAGGTCCGGGCTGCCGGGGCGGTCATTGAGCAGAATGTCCGCGCCGTGCCGTGCCAGCTCGAGCGCGCAGCCCTTGCCGATGCCGCGGCCGCCGCCGGTAACTAATGCAATTTTGCCAGTCAGATTCATTATTCAATTCAGGTTGCTCAACTGCTTGGCGCCGGCTGAAAGTTCAGTGGACCAGCCGTGAAACTCGTTGCCCGCGATGAGCATTTGTGCGCCGAGTTGATTTAGTTTTTTCAAGTCGCCGGGGCCGCCGAAGGCTTTGCCGTGTTTTTTGCAGGCGGCGGCGACAATTTGCCACGCGTCATCCAGAGACATTTCGCCGGACTGCCGCAGCCGTAGGCCGAGGTCGCCGGGGCCGAGAAAAACGATGTCCACGCCCTCCACCGCGGCGATGGCGTCGACGTTTTTCAGCGCCTCGGGTGTTTCGATTTGCACGGCAAGAAATGTTTCCCGGTTGGCCCACGCGACATAATCGTCCGGATCGTGAATCAAGAAATCCGCGTCGAGGCTGGCGTTGTCGATGCCGCGGTTGCCGATGGGCGGAAACTTCACCGCGTCCACCAGCACACGCGCTTTTTCGGGGGTGCAGACGAACGGAATCAAAACGCCTGCCGCGCCGTCCTCGAGGTATCGATAGATGCCGGTTTTCTCTGTGGTCGGCGGGCGCATCATGATGTCGATGTCATACAGGTGCGACATGGCCAACAGCGCTTGCACCTCGCGAACGGTCAGCGCACGATGCTCGTTATCAATCCAAATGCAATCGTACCCCGCGCGCGCAGCGTTGCAAATGTAGGCCGGAATGTAGTGGCCAAGGCAACAGGTGCGGATGGGTTCACCGGCGCGGATGCGGGCGAGTGTTTTGCTGTTTCTCATGTGCGGGAAATGTGGTCGATTCAGCGGGCCAACACCAGTAGCGATTGCGCGGCACGAATACGAACGTCGAGCGTCTCATCGTTTAACAATGTGATGAGCTGCGGCTTCACGGAAGTCATCCCCGCTTCGCCGGCGAATACGGCGGCGTACACGCGCAGGCCGGCGTCGGTCGAGGTGAGGTTGCCCACGAGTGCCGCTTGCCCGGCGGCATCGCCGAGCGCAGCCATGGCGTTGTTCAAATACGCCTTCGCGTTTGCGTCCGGCGCGTCGTTCATACGGGAGCGAATCAATTCGATATCCGATTTGCCGCCGATGCGGCCGAGTAGCCAAGCGACGATGCGGAACATGTCCGGATCCGGCTCCGCGCGCATGCGTTCGCGCAGGAAAGCTAACGCCTTGGCATCGCGCTCGTGCTTGACCAATGCTCCGGCGGCCATCAGCCGAAAGCGCATGTTTTCCTGCTGTGCAAATGCTGCCCGCACTGGCGTGGCATCGCCCACCCAGCCGACCTTGTAAAGACTCTCCGCAGCGTGCACGTGGCCGTGGGGGTCCGCGCCTTTTAAAATATCAAACATCACTGAACACTGCGCCTTGTCCCCGGCGCGGATCAATTCGCGCGACAAGCCGCAGCGATGTTGATCATCCATTTCGGTCTGCAACTTTGGCTCAAGGTGTCGCCGCACTTCCGCTCCGTGCCCCGCGAGCGTGAGTGCCTCGGCGGCGTGGATGGACGGCCAAAACTCATCAGACGCCAATCCCGCACGCAGTACCGCGAGGCATTTGTTTTTCGTGGATGCGTCCAGCTCGATACGGCTGGTCGAACACGCATTTAATAAAAGCAGGCACAGCAGGCCCGCGAGGGTGGTTTTTATGTTCATGAGGGTTCTTTTTTAGAAAATAATTTGCAGCCGATTAAGCCCACGACCAATCCGGCCACCAACGCGGCGGGGGAGATCCACTGGAAAGAGATTGGGTCGCTCGGCCCGTTTGGTCCGGGAATTTGCCCGAAGATCTGGCCGCCAAAAGCAATGAGCACCGCGACCGTCACGCTGGCAATCGTCCCGAGCCACACGCCGCGCGCGTTGGCAAAGGGCACGAATAGCGCGAAGAAGAACAGCAGGAAAATTGGCACCGTTAACAGGTTGACAGTTTTTTGGGTGACCGCAAGAAAGCCCCCGGGGATTTGACCGACCGCTGAACTCAAGGCCACGACGATCAGGCCGATGGCCACCGCCATCCATCGGGCGAAGCGAATGTGTTTCGCATCGGTATCCGGCTTGTGGCCGAAGCGTTCGAGAAAATCGGTCATCGTCACGGCGGTGATGGAGTTGACGCCCGAGTCGATGCTGGACATCGCCGCGGCAAATAGTCCGGACACCACCAGACCGGTGACCACCGGAGGCAGATGGTTCGCGATAAAGAGCGGGAAAATCTTGTCCGAGTTTTCTTGAATTGTAATACCGACCGGCAACAGATCCGGGTTGGCCTGAAAAAATCCGAGCAACGCAAAGCCCACCAAGCCAAGCGTGAGGCCGACCACGCTGCCGACGATCAGCCACGTGGTCATTGCCTTGCGGGCGCTTGCGGCGTTTTCCGTTGCCATGTAACGCTGCACCGAAACTTGATCGCCCGCCGCAGTGCAGATCATCCATAAAACTACCGAGAGTAGCGTGCCCACCACCGTGACGCGCGTGGATGGATCAGTGCTAAAAATCGGTTGTTGCTGCCAAATATCCCCCTGCCATTCAGTGGGGAACCAGCCGAAGCCACCCATCTCCCACGTCACCGTTCCAATCACCAGCAACGCGCCGCCGTACAGGAGGATTGTTTGGATGACATCGGTGATCACCACCGCGCGCAGGCCGCCGAGCGAAGTGTAGGTGATCGCGAACACGCCGGTGATGGCCACGATCAGCGGCACCCATTTCTCGTCCACCCCCACCATCACCGCGATGGCTTTGGCGGTCATAAAAATTAAAAGCGCCATCCACACCAACCGGAGCATAAGAAACATCACCACGCCCAGCAGCCGCACGCTCAACCCGAGTTTTTTCTCCAGCAACTCGTAAGCACTCGTCACTTTTTTCTGCCGCATGTAAACAGGCAGGACGACGAACGCCAGCACGAGAAACACCACGGGGTACACCAGGTAGCCGACGAGATACACCGGCCCTTTGCCCATGGTCTCGCCCGGCATCGCGAGGTACGAGATGGTGCTCAGCAGCGTGGCGAAGAGGGAGATGCCGATCAGGATCGGGTTCATCTTACCCGAGCCGATGAAATATTCCTGGGTGCTTTTTTGCTGCCGCCCGAAATACCAGCCCAGAGCAATTGTCGAGACCGCGTAAATGAAAACGATGATCCAATCAATAACAGCCATGGGCGACGCGAATGGTGGCGGCGGCAGCGGGGCGTGTCCAGCGGATTTCGTTTTTACCGGAGCTGCGGCGTTATTGATCCGCCTTTTCGAGTTCCTCCAGCAACGGGCGGAAGCCGTATTCGTTGAGCACGGCGATGACACCGCGGTCGGCGTTGTTGCGGTCCACGTCAGCCATCGCGCCCAGTGCGTTGTGTATGGCCTCCACGGCGATCTCGAGCTGCTCGACCTGCGCGGCCCGGTCGCCCTTCGCCTTCGCGTGGCCCGCCAATCGCACGGCCTCGAGGCACGTGAAATAATGCAGCGCGAACTCAAACCGCTTGGCCAGATACAGGCTATACTCGCGCGCCCCGCCGCGCGCCCGCGTGTTGGCGCGATACATCTCGTTCATCGCCATGGCGAAACCGCCCTTCGCCTCGCCCCACCATTCCGGCACCGGCTCCTTCATCGCGTAATGCCGCATGATCACCTCCGGCCGCAGTGTGGCAATCGTCGGGTCATTCTTTTCCACCATCGCGCCCGCCTTCGCCAAATGCTCAAACCCAATCGCAATCCGATCACTCACGCCCGGCCCACTAATGGGAGTCACTAATGTGTCGACCGCTTTTTTGGGCGTGAACTGTTTATCAAACCCCGCGCGCGACAAATAATAAACCGACGTGTTCAAGTCATCCGCCAGCCGGCAGCTCGCCACAAAACCATCGCGCCCTCCCGCGCGCGCGGCCTTCACCGCCGAATGCAAGCCTCCAAGATTGAATTGAGGGAACACATTGCCGCGACGGTTCCCGATTTTAAGAGGCGCGCACTTGAACGTCTTCATCGTTTTGCCGTGCTTGAAAAAAATGTCTTTGCGGTCCCACACGATGGCTCGCTGAGTAATGCCGCTGAGGGTCGGATAACTTCCGCGGAGCGCCGCGAGCCGCGCTTCAATCAATCCGCCCAACACCTCCAACTCCGGCTTGCCCACTTCGAGCTTTGCGCGAAACGTAAGCGCGCCCTCTTTGGGGCGCACCCCGTCAAAGAGCGGCGCGAATTCAATCGGGAATTCCATCGGGTCATTCTCGATGACTGTGCTCATCCCCAGCGCCTCCGCCTCGGCGAGGATGCCCTTGATGAGTTTAGTGCCCGCCTCAATGCGTTGGCGGTAGGTTTTGGCGTTGGCAAAATCCGGGTTGTTAAAAACACGGTCACGGCCGAAGGCGGCGCGGCCGGCGGTTTCGCCATCGACGCGGTAGGGCTTGCCGTGCCACAGCACGCCGGTTTGTTTCTTGATGTCGCCGTGCTCGAAATGCACGAACGGCTGCCATGCATGGATGGCCAGCACCACGCAGTTGAACTTCAGCTTGGCGAGCTGACGTAGCCGGATCTTGTGCTCGGCCAGCGACCAAGATTCCTGGCTGTCCGGCCCCGCGCCAATCGTGCGCCACGCGCGGAGTTTCAGGGTTGGCTCCAGTTTCAAGTTTAGTCCGCCCAGCGAGAATTTCGGGTTCACCAGCGGCAGGAAATCCGCGTGCAACAAGCGCCGTACCCCGAAGTGATGCCCCAGTTCAGCCGCCGCCCAATACGTCGCCACCGGGCTGCCGCCGCCCACCACCAGCACGGTGCCGCTTGCTGTGTCCAACGATTTGAGCAAATGCCCCTGCGCCGAGAGCTCCGGCCAGCGCCCGGCCATTAAACGGGCGATTGCCGGATTGGTGTTCGGGCTGCCAATCAGCACCGTGTTCTGGGTGGACGATTTTTTTGAAGTCGTTGTGACGTTCGCATCAAAGAGATTCCGAAGTTGCGAGGCCACCTCAGCGGCGGCCATCTGCTCCAGCTTCGCGGGCTTCGGGCCGGTAACAATGGTGACTGACGGCCCGGCAGCCTCTGCCGCCGACACGTAAAGCGCGAGCGCTAGAATGGATGGAACAAGTCTTTTCATTGGTTGCCTTATTTTTTCTCGTTGGAAACACAGATGATGCCGGTGCGGGTGCGGAAGAACAGCCGTCCGTCGGCGATGGAGGGGGTGGCGAGGATTTCCTCATCCATATCGTTCTTGGCGAGAATTTTCAATTCTGGCCCGCCGTCGAGCACGATGACAAAACCATTCCGGCTGGCGATGAAGACTTTGCCGTCCGCCGCGATGGGCGAGGCGTAGTAATCGCCGTAGGCGCGCAGCCGCGTGCGGTCCCAATGCGTCTTGCCGTTGGTGGCGTTGAAGCAGCTCGAGAGGCCGCCGGATTTGACGACGTACACGCGATCGTTGAACACCAGCGGCGAGGAGAGGTTCGAAGGCGCCTTGTTGTCGATGTCCCAGCGCACGTGCGTCTTGGTGACGTCGCCCCGGCCGCCGCCGCGCACGGCTTGGATGGTGTTGCCGCCGCCAACGAGGTTGTTGGGCGACTGAAACGCCGTCTCGATCTCCTTCGCATCCAGCGCCTTGTCCTTGTTCTTGTCGGAGCGATCAAACTTCGCGTGAAACTCCTTGGGCGTTTCCGCGCGCGCCAGCCGACCGTCTTGGTTGGTGTCCAGCCATTGCATCAGCGCGTATTTCAGTGTGCGCTGACGGTCGCCGTAGCTTTGCACCGCCATATAAATCGTGTCGCCAACCACCACCGGCGAGGTCATCACCGTGCGCAACAGGCTGTTGCACGTCCAACGTTCGCGGCCGGTTTCCGGGTCGTACCCAATCAACTTGCCCGAGCCGGCCACCACGAGGTCGGTTTGGTTTTTCACCGTGCAAATTACCGGGATGGCGTAGCCCGCCAGCATATCCTCGCGAGGCGTGCGCCAAATCTTCCGGCCGCTTTTCGCGTCCAGCGCCATCACATACGAGGCGAGGTCATCATCCTGGCAAAAATAAACCCGCTCATTAAATACCACCGGCGACGCGCCCGCGCCCCAGTCCATCAGGTATGCCGGCATTGGCAGTTTGTGTTGCCACGCCTTCGCGCCGGTCTTTGCGTCCAGCGCGATGAGCCCCAGCGTGCTGAAATACACGTACACCCGCTTGCCATCCGTGGCGGGCGTGGACGAGGCGTGGCTATTGGGCGGCGTGATGCGCCCGAGCTTGCCGGTGGGAAAACTCTGCTTCCAAACCGCGCGCCCCGTCTTCGCGTCGTGGCAGAAAACCGTGAACGTCTGCTCGCCGGTCAGGGCCGTATTAAACACCCGCCCGCGGGCAATCACCGCCGAGCCGATGCCGTCGCCCAGCTTCGCGCGCCACAGCACCTTGTCCTCGTGCGAAAATTTTGTGGGCAGATTTTTACTGGACGAAACCCCGCCGCTGTTTAACCCGCGAAACTGCGGCCAATCCTCAGCCCGCACCGGGCCGCCCAACACAATTGCGCCCAGTAAAACGGGCAGGAGTCTTTTCAGGTTTGATGAATGGTTCATGGGAAACCCGATTCAGACGCGGGCGCTTCAATTTGTCAACCACGCGAACATCGTATGGTTGAGCTGGCCACCGATGCGCGCCATCACGTCGCCGAGCTCGATGGCTTCGAAGACTTGCAGCACGCGACGCATCTCGAGAGGCCATAGGCCGCGTGGGCTAAAAATAAAAGCACCCCGGAACGGGCCACCGTCCCGGTTTTTTTGTGGGGTGGTGGTAGGGACATGCGGCGCATGTCCATGGACGCGCGCAGCGCGTCCCTACCGCCCTCCGGGCTCTGCAATCCTTTCGAGCTTCGGGCTGGGGACTGCCTGAAGCTGCCTGAAAGGGACATTCGGACTCGCGGGCTCGTCCCTCCAGCGGGGGGAAGTCCCTGGGTCATTTTCTTGAAACTTCCCGACCTCTCGTTATCCTCGACGGATGCAACGCATTTTCCTCTCGTTTGTTTTTGTTGGGTTCGGGTTGTCGGCTGCGCCGGGGCCGCTTTCGACTGCGCAGGCCCTCAAATCTTTTCAAACTGAGAAGGGCGTGCGGGTGGAATTGGCGGCGAGTGAGCCGCAGGTGAAGGATCCGGTGGCGATGTGTTTTGATGACGCGGGGCGGATGTTTGTGGTGGAAGGGCGCGGGTATCCGTTTCTGCCGGGCAAGGGAAAGACGGTGCCGACGTTGGGGCGGGTGGCGTTGTTGGTGGATGCGGATGGCGACGGGCTTTTTGAGAAGCGCACGACGTTTGCCGAGGGGTTTACGTTTCCCAATGGCGTGATGCCGTGGAAGGGGGGAATCTTCCTGACGTGCGCGCCGGATATTTGGTTTCTCAAGGACACCACCGGCGATGGCAAAGCGGATGTGCGGCGCGTGGTGCTCACCGGGTTTGGCACCAAGAGCAGCAGCGAACAACTCCGCGTGGCCAGCCCCACGCTCGGGCCCGATGGCTGGGTGTACATCACCAGC
>Ga0302117_10000442_pt1 | contig 17834 bp, 10 predicted proteins | sample AG5_322_MG_FD_203112 | JGI IMG/M metagenome (GOLD analysis project Ga0302117, IMG submission 203112) | Marine microbial communities from Western Arctic Ocean, Canada - AG5_32.2 | ecosystem: Environmental > Aquatic > Marine > Oceanic | place: Canada: Western Arctic Ocean | collected 2017-10-01 | reverse complement strand
AAACTCACACTCTGCACCGGCCGCCCGATTGCGTTTGTCGAAGCCCTATGTCGAGTTTTACAAAATCGTGACATCCCTTGTGTCGCTGAAAATGGAGTTTGGTTATTCGACCCACAAAATAATCAATGCAGCATGGATCCTTCCATTACCCAAGACCAACTGGAAATGGTCCACGCAGCAGAACGATTGTCATTCGAGATGTTTCAGGATCAAGGTGTCACTCTGCAGCCTGGAAAGTCTGCCTCTGTAACGCTCTATCATCCCGACCCTGAAGTTATTCATGGGGTGATCCCCGCATTAGAAGCGGAGTTTGAAAAGCGAGAGTGGCAATTCCGAGTCTCACCAACATTGTTTTATATCAATTGTGATTTGCCACAGATCAACAAAGCATCAGGCATCGATCAATTACTGGCGCGCACCAACATTGACCCTAAACGCACAGCAGGTATCGGTGACACGACGAGTGATTTAGCGATTGCGGATCGAGTGGAAACATTTGGCTGCCCAGCAAATGCATTTGCCGAAGTCAAAGAGGCTGCTGATTTTGTTTCACAGTTCGAGCAAATTGACGGAGTCTTAGATTTCATGCAATACCTAGAAAGCCAAAGCGATACATGACTAATCTCGCTCGCACCGTCATGCAAATCCTACTTCTGCTATGTCTGGCGCATTTTACCATAGACATTATCGCTACCACTATTCTGCCATTGCTTCCTTCGATGGAAGATCAGATGGGATTACAGCGCGAGGGATTTTTGTATGGGTACATCATTTGGCGGATCACCGATACATGCAGCCAAATGGCGTTTGGTTTTTTGGGGGATCGATATCGAATTCGTTTTATCATTTGGGCCGGGCCATTATTAGCTTTTCTTTGCTTTTCCATCATTGGATATGTTGAGTCACCGGCTGTGATGGTAAGTTTGTTGGTTCTCGGTGGTATTGGCATTGCAGCATTCCATCCCGAGTGTGCAGCGACAGCGGGAAATCTATCACCTGGCAACCGCAGCCGCTTCATGGCCATGTTCGCATTATCAGGTTATCTCGGACAATCCATTGGACCACTCTACGCCGGCAGCATATCTGACGCGCTTACACTGCAAGGGTTAACGTGGAACTTTGCTTGGGGATTACCCGTCCTGCTCATCGTCACTCTTGGTTTGAGACGCACACATACAAAACTTGAAATGATCCAAACCTCTGCGCCAGCGATGCCAGACATATTGCCCACGGCACCATTGCCGAAACGCGAATTGGGCTTGTTATTCACTGGTGGCATATTTCGCGTCATGCCAGCACTTGGTATCCCCATTGTTTTATCTTACTTATTGGCTGACAACGGATTTAGTGATATGGATAAAGGCGCCGTTGCTAGTTTTTTTATGGCCGGTCTGGGAATCGGAGGAATCACTTGTGCTCTCGGCATCGGGCGGAACCACCAACGACTAATGCTATGGTTGCCTCCATTGTTGGCAACGATCCCAGTCGTTGTTATTGGTTCCGTAGATTTAGTACCGTGGATACGTTTAACGAATGGACTATCTCTGGGACCGATACACATCCTAGCTTTAATCATTGGAGTCTTACAGGGAATCGCCATGCCCGTGTTCATTAGTTTTGCTCAGCAACTAATGCCCGACCGACAGCGTCTAGCAAGTTCCTTAACAATGGGTGTTACCTGGGGTACGGCCACGTTGATATTCTACGCCGCCTTTTCCATTTTTAAATCTATTGGAAACGAACAGTGGATTTTTTGGTTCTTTGGTGCCGCCTGCCTAATCTGCGCCATCACCAGTTTTCTACTCCGTCCACTTAAAAACAACGCATAATGTTTCGAAGCTTCAATGAGAGTTAATGGGGGAATCGTTTTTAGTAAACAGGCGGATATCCTCCCGCAGCGGACTCCGCCTCTACGCGGCGTGCTAAAATACCTATACATATTTTTTCGTATCATTTCGAAACAGGTACCCTCATGATTCGTTGCTTTATTATCTTATTGTTATTCCCATCATTCGTGTCCGCTATAGAGATCGATGTCTTGTTGACCAACGGCACCATCTACGACGGGAAATCTCTCGATAGTTACAGTGGTAACATTGCCATCAACAATGGCAAAATCATTGACCTCGTAAAAAATAAAGAGGTGACCGCCAAGTTAGTCATCGATTGCACGGGCAAAATCATATGTCCTGGTTTTATTGATTTACATAATCACAGCGATAGCCAAGTCGTTGCTGCGGCCACTCGCGCCAACATAAACTACCTACTCCAAGGATGCACGACCATCGTGACTGGCAATTGCGGCTCAGGGCCCGTTAACGTCGACAAGTATTACACCGAGATAAACCAAGCTGGCAGCGGCACAAACGTTGTCCATCTCCTCGCACAAGGAAGTTTGCGAAGACAAGTCATGGGCAGCGAACGCCGCCAGGCAACATCAGAGGAACAAGCAGCAATGTTGGAACTCGCTGATAAAGCGATGAGCGCTGGTGCCTGGGGTATGTCGACTGGCCTCATCTATGTACCAAGTTCATACGCCGACACAGCAGAAATCACAGCCATTGCAGCCGTCGTCGCCAAATACGGTGGCATCTATGCAAGCCATATTCGGGGAGAAGGTAGTGGTTTGATCAACAGTGTCAATGAAGCGATGAAAATTGGACGCGATGCCAACCTGCCAGTACACATATCACACTTTAAATCCAGCGGCCGTAATAACTGGGGTTTAGTGCGGGTGGCTGCCAAGACTATCCAAGCTGCGCGTGACGCCGGTCAACAAGTGACTGCGGATCAATATCCCTATAGAGCTTCCAGTACTTCACTCAGCGCGACGACCATCCCTACTTGGGCACGTGCCGGAGGTCGTCAAGCAATGATAAAGCGCTTCGATGATCCTCAAGATGGCAAACGTATACGAACGGCAGTCCAAGCGAAACTAGATCGAACGGATGCAGGCGCGTCCATTCGGATTGCCCGCTGCTACCAACAAAAATGGGTTGGTAAAAGTATCGCTCAAATTGCAGAACTAGAAAACAAACCAGCTCTTGAAATTGTTGAGATGATCGAACGCAATGGCGGTGCGGGTGTGGTGAGCTTTAGTATGGACCCTGAAGATATACGCTTTGTGATGAGTCTCCCGTGGGTGGCCACCGCTTCGGATGGTCGAGCCTATTTGCCCGGTGCCGATAAACCACACCCCAGAAGCTATGGTACGTTTCCTCGTAAAATCAGCCTTTTTGCACAACAAGAAGAAATCATCTCGGTGGGGCATGCGATTCGCAGTGCAACCGGGCTGCCTGCTGAGATCCTCGGGCTTAAAGACCGTGGCACACTAAAACCAAATATGATTGCCGATATCGTTGTTTATGATCCCACGACACTACAGGACAAAGCGACGTTTGAGGACCCTCATCAATACTGTGTAGGCATCGAATATGTGTTTATTAGTGGTGAACTTGCGGTGTACCGAGGTCGACCAACAGGTGCCCTGCACGGCCAAGCACTAAAGAAACCAGCTCGCTAGAATCACTCGCCTAGCGAAACAATGACCAGCAACCGTTTACATTTTTCCTAACAAGCCACGTTCTCGCATCCATTGCTCACAGCGTTGTGGCCATCGATGACTATTAGATGGTGATTTTCGCAAGCCATAGCCATGGCCACCGGTTTCAGTGATATGCATTTCCGCAGGCACTCCCGTTCGCTTCAATGCCAACCATAACAAAACACTACTTTCGGGAGTCACACCGTCGTTATAGGCGTGCGCCATAAACATCGGTGGCGTATTTTTAGTGACTTGTACTTCGGGCACTAATTTTCCATCTTTGACTAGATAAGCAGGATAAACCAACACGGCGAAATCTGGGCGACAACTAACCTTATCGATCGCATCGATTTCATCATAATTTCGTTGGCTATATTTCAGAGCGGCCATCGCCGCCAGATTTCCCCCTGCTGAAAATCCTAGGATACCAATGCGATCTTCCGCGATTCCCCACTGTTTTGCTCGAGTACGAGTGATACTTAGCGTTCGCTGAGCATCTTGTAATGGCGCGTGATAAGGCGGCAAGCCGGCACGTCGTGGCACACGATATTTCAAAAGAACTGCATTAACGCCAATTGTATTCAACCACTCACAAACTTCCGTACCTTCTAAATCAAACGCCAATATGTTATATCCACCACCAGGGCACACAACGATCGTCGTACCCGTGTTCTTGTCCTTTGGAGCTGGATAAAACTGTAACGTCGGTGTCGACACATTAGAAATCCTCAGTACCTGCTTGTCCCCAGGCTTACTCGACGTCGCTTTTTCCTCACCAATATTGCCGGTTTCCTGTGGTGCTGTGTTAGGCCAGATATTTTCCGGTTTACGCTCCGCTGCTGACATACCATGAATATCAACAACTACAAATACCGTGAGTAAAGCAATCCATTTCAAACTCATTCGTAATCCCCATTTTGTGACTGTTTGCATCTAATTATACATTAGAATTGGTTCTATCGTTCCAATCCCCCACGGAATCTAAACATGCATATCCGTTTTGTGAAGTTGCTCGGCACATTCATCCGGGTACTCACGCACCGGGTGATTAAACGGTATTACCCGCGCATCCAAATAACCGGTGCCGAACGAATTCCCGATACCGGTCCAGTCTTATTTTGCGCTAATCATCCCAATTCACTTGTCGACCCTATTCTAATCGGTATCGCCGCTCGCCGTCCCGTCAGTTTCATGGCCAAAGCGCCTCTGTTTAAAACACCCCTACTCGGGCCCATCATCAAAGCGCTCGGAATGGTGCCGGCTTATCGAGGCCGCGATGATGCGCGACAAGTCAAAAAAAATAGTGCTAGCCTAGCGCTCGTTGCGGAAGGACTCAAAGCAGGAAGAGCCATGGGCATCTTCCCCGAAGGTATCTCCTCTGACAAACGACAACTTGGACTGGTAAGAAGCGGCGCAGCACGGATTGCACTCGAAGCATTCGATAACGGTGTCACTGATCTGATCATCATCCCGCTGGGAATTAACTACGACAAAAAAGAGCAGCTGGGAAGTAAAGTTTGGATCGACGTGGGAGAACCTCTCCACCTTGCCAGTTGGATCCCCGAACATTCGGAAAACAATGAGGAACCGATTGCTCCCAGCGATGACAAACGTTTAAGGCGTAAACTCACCGAAGCATTAGGCACTGCTCTTAAAAATGTAATTGTCCATGTCGACAATGCGGATTGGGATCCGCTACTTACTGATCTAGAAATTATTTTTAAACGAACAAAACATAAACCATCCGACCAAGTACCTGCTCTCATGCGCCGCAAACGAATTGCCGACGCCATTAATTATTATTACGAACAAGATCCAGATACCGCCGCAGATATCATTGGAAAAGTTGAATCCTATCATCGTGAATTGCGCGGTGCCGGTTTAGTTATTGACGATCCCATTTTAAATCGTAGTCGAACGTATGCCATCTTCACGTTTTTGTGGCAACTCGGAGTACTCGTGCTCTGGTTTTTACCAGCCTTGTTCGGGTCCATGATGAATATGGTGCCATTTCTCGTTACTCGCAAGGTTTCGGCAAAGTTTCAGGATGACGGTCAGAAGACGATTGCCACCTGGCGACTTGTTTGCGGACTCCCGATTTACCTAGTGTGGTATGGGATCATCTATATGACCGTTTTTTACGAAACACAACAATTGCCGATGGCGATGATGATGAATTTCATGTTGCCTATCACCGGTAGCATTGCTTTGCGTTATTGGCCCTTTTTCGCCAAATCCATGCGCCACATGGGCCATCAATTCCGAACACTGACCAATCGCAAGCAGTTACACGAGCTGCGAGAGAAACTCGCTGGCATCCGAGTAACGTTAATTGAATACGCCGAAAAGTATGCGGAAATATCACCTCGGCCCGAAAAAACCCCGACCGTTCGCCCCTTCATGATGCTACTTGCCAAGGCGATCGGAACCGTCGGTTTTTTGGCACTCGCGTTTGTCATCTATTTTTATGCTGTAAATCTAGTCAGTTCCAAATTTGCGCCAAAAACGGACGTAACCAATCCATTAGCATCAAAATCATCGACGGAAGTTCACAAATTTCAAACGGCTGCAACGAAAGAGCTTGTTACGATTGAACAAGCTTATCGCAACACCCTGCAAGAGGCTCGCGAACTGCTAGTCAATTACAGCGCAGGCACTGTCCATATCGACAAACAACAAGATAGTGACCAAATCCAACGCTTGCTGCATCGATATTGCACCTATCGTGATAGCTTACTACGAATCTCGCTAATCTATCAACCGTATCAAGATAAATCTCTGTTTGACAATCAGCAATCTCAAGATCGCGCTTTAGTCCTTTTCGTTGCGGCCACACTTTTACGACATGAGATGTCCGCTAATTTCATCGAAGCACACGATGATCTTCCACGAGTGCGAAAGTTGCTTAACCTTCCCGAAACTCGCTGGGGAATTCCAGCAGGTGTGTTTGATAGCGTGCAACGCGAGATGCTTGATACAACCTACCAAGATATGATTTTCGCCGCTCAAACGGCCTATCTGCAGCTGGACAGGCCTTATCCATCGGTGAGCTCTGTCTCCAAAGACTCGCCGCTGCACAACATGATTGCGAATTCTCAACTGGAAATTGCTGAGATTCCTGAATTTGGCATTAGGGCTGGTGTGAACCGTGCGTTGCGAGACGCGCAGGACAATGCTACTGATCTGTACCAACACATTCAGACCTTTACCGCAACCGTCGTCGGTGACTTCAAGGTTAACCAACGAGAAATCGACAACCTAATTGAGGCCGACGAATTACGAGGATTTCATCAAGCTTTGAAACCTGGGGACATTCTGATTGAACGGCGAGATTGGTATGCCTCTAATGCATTTCTGCCTGGTTTTTGGCCACACGGAGCAATGTATGTCGGAACGGTACAAGAAATGAAAGATGCGGGTATCTATGAATTAGTACGCGCTGCTATTCAGCAATTCGCTGATGACGATGCGAACTCGGAATACGAATCAGGCAAGGATCACGCTCAGTCCTTACGTGACATTCTTGATGAATTCGAAAAGCCGGTCACTGAAAACCGCTACGAACATCATCATGTCATCGAAGCTGTCAGTGAAGGAGTCATCCTTAACACGATTGAGCATTCAGCGGGTGAGGCAACGTCGGTGTGTGCTTTCCGTCCAGCTCTACTATCTAACGAACAAATTGCCTCGGCCGTCGCTCGAGCATATTACTATTTAGGTCGAGATTATGATTTCGATTTCGATTTTGAAAGTCCAAATACATTAGTGTGCACAGAGGTTTTGTATCGCTGTTACGAAGGAAATCGTGAAGGCTACCCATTGCAATTTGATCTGACTACCATCTTGGGAACGCGTACTTTACCAGCACAAAACATTGTCAAGACCTATGTCGACGCCGTCCAACAAAACGATCCAAACAACCAGCTGCAATTGATTGCTTGGATCGACACCGATCGCCATAAAAAACCATCTTCGACGCTCATGGTTTTCGACGGATCGACGACCGGGCCCGATCACACTTTCTTTGAAGAGACGTTACAACGTCCGGGATTAACATGGGAATGGGAACGCCAACAACATGGATTACGAGCAATCATAACAAGGCCTACGGAATATCTATTTTACTTGTGCTTTAGCACGACCGTTGTCGCTGCACTTTATCAGGTCACGGTCCGACGTCGTCGTCGCAAACGTATCGAATTGAATCAGCGTTGAATGTTACGGGGGAAATAAGTGAATACCGATTCTTCATCACTGTCCGTTGACGCCCACACACATATTTTTTGCTGGGGTGAAAATCCAGCTGATGGATTTCTATCACCTTCCACTCAAAAGTCACTGATCACCAAAATGTTGATCTGGCTCTCAGGCATCCATCGCGAAAAAGGTGATACGATGTCCGAAAAACTATTGAATCGGCTATTTCACGACCTTGAAACAACGCAACTCGACTACGTCGTGCTGTTTGCACAAGACGCCGTTTATCGTGACGATGGTACGATCGACCTCGCCCATACGCACTTTTTTGTGTCCAACGATTATGTGCTACACTTGGCAACTCGCTCTGACAAAATCATACCCTGCTGTAGCATCAACCCACTGCGCCACGATGCATTACAGGAGCTAGACCGAGTGTGGGATGCAGGCTGTCGCATTGTCAAAATCCATACCGCAATTCAGGGTGTTAGTCCCGACCTCGTAGCCTTTGATCCGTTTTATAAACATGCTGCCGATATGGGGATGGTGCTGGTCTTCCACACTGGATATGAACATTCCTGCAAAGTCATTTCACAAAAATTCACCGACCCCGCAAAGCTGCAACGCGCACTCGATCATGGCGGCACGATCATTGCTGCACATTGTGGTACTTGTGCGTTTTTTGACCGCGAAGATTATTACCCGCACTTTATCGAAATGATGAACCGCAACGACAACCTGTACGGAGATACGGCAGTAATGGCGGGCCTCGTTCGGCTCGCTGCTTGTAAACGACTAAGTTTAGAATCCGAAAGTATTACAAGTCGCATTATTCACGGTAGTGACTATCCGATTCCACCGTCACGCATCCCCCACCTCCGCCGCGTCGGGTTCTTTCCGCCAAACCGAGAAAACCTGCTCGACCTCGATTTACATATCAAACGAGCCTACAACTATAGCCCCAAATACGAAAACCTGATCTTGGACCTCTTGCAAGATTAGAGCACCGATCATTCGTGCTAATTCGGTTGGAATTTAAAGATACTCTTTCCATTCACTGATTCACCTGTGAAATAAACTTCACCTTGCTCGTCTAACCCAAAGGCCATGACGGGACTGCCGGTACCACGAAGTTGAATGTTCTCGATCACTTGTTGCGTTTTAGAATCATATCGCAATGCCCAAATCCGACCGCTTGTATAATCAGCGAACAAATAACACCCAACCAACTTGGGAAACACTTTGCCACGGTAAACATATCCGCCAGTGACCGACTTACCGATTTGATGATCGTATTCCCAAACAGGATCCGTTACCTTTACCTTGGGGTTGATTTTCGCGTTACCAAAACCGTAACTACCTTCAGCAATGCTCCAGCCATAGTTAGCACCTTTGCGAAGAATATTAATCTCTTCCCACTGATCTTGTCCGACGTCGGCAATCCAAATATTCCCCGTCAACGGGTCATTAGCAATGCGCCATGGGTTTCTAATTCCGTAGGCGTAGATTTCTGGCAAAGCGCCTTTCGTCTGCAAGAAGGGATTGCCCTCTGGGATCGCATAATTCTTACCTGCAGATTTATGATCTACATCAATTCTAAGAATGGTGCCCATCGGATTACTTAAATCCTGACCACGACCCTCAGGATCATTACGCCCACCGCCGTCCCCAAAACCAATATATAAAAGTCCGTCATTGCCAAAGGTCATCGGGCCGCCATTGTGATTTGCGAATGGCTGTTCAATCTTCATCAAAATCAATTCACTATCACCACTCGCCGTGCCGGTTTTTTGTTCCACCGTAAAACGAGAAACATAGCTAAAACGACCATTTTTCAGTGACGATTTATTGGACGTGTAATAAACAAACACGTATCCGTTCTGTTTAAACTTTGGATGGATTGCCATCCCCAACAAACCTTCTTCGTTTACGTTGGACGCTGCATCGTGAGCTTGCACTCGATCCTGTATATCAAGAATCACTGTCGCTTCCTTAACGTCAGCTTGGTTCTCAATGGCATAAATGCGCCCCCGCTGATCAGCGGCAAACAATCGATTCGTGCCATCTCCAGGATGAATCAACTCCACCGGACGCAAGACTTGAACGCGGCCGTTCTCATCCGCTCCTTCAAAATCTTCCCATTTTATTTGTGGAAATGCTTCGACAACTTTTAGCTCCATTTTTGAATCACTCGACTTCGGTGCTGCATCACCAGCTCGCGGCAAGCGAATCTTAATATTACGATATGACACCAAATTGCCGTGGTCCTGTAAGCAAATGTGTCCATTGCCGGTTTTCCCAAACTCTGGATATTTCGCAAATTTACTTTTTGCAATCCGCTCAGTCCAGTCCTTCGAGTTCATATCAAAATGAAAATAGCTAATGCCATTAAGCTGTACTTCACAGTCTTTCTTCGCAATTCGCAGATACAATTGGTTCCATTGTCCCGCCAGCCTTGTAGCATCATCCAACTCGATCCCTTGATAGCCAACTTGAGCTTCAAACATTTTTGCCCAATTTGGTTTGCGGGGTTTGTACAACTGGTAAAGCCAGCCTGCTTTCTGCGGGTCATGACCGTCAACGTTATCCTGTACTTGGATTTCAGGTCCGGTATGCCATGGTCGAGCAAACGATTCGGACACGTGATACATTACACCACTATTGCCACCTTTGGAAATTTTGTAATCTAACGACAATTCAAAGTACTCGTATTGTTTGACGGTAATAATGTCTCCCGCTCCAGCAGCAACCCGACTCAGGGCACCATCTTGTACTTGCCATCCAGCGCTCATCCCATCCTTTTTAAAGTTGCGCCATCCTGTTGTTGATTTTCCATCAAACAACATCGTCCAACCTGTTAGTTTTTCAGCAGGAGTTAATCCGTTCAATGGCACTTCCGCTCGTAGTTCTGTTACTTGCAAACTACAGACAACAACACAGCACAACACATATCCGATAAAGGATTTCATAGCTATTTTTTCCTAGAGAGATGAATAACACAAAAATGGTTCTCTACGCGATGATTGCATCAATCGGTCGACCCACTTCTTTTTCAATACGTTTACGTTCAGGGATTTGCATGCGCGAGGCATCAAGTCCAAGTTGTTTTAGCACCGTTGCATGAATATCAGTAACGTAATGACGTCCTTCAACGGCATGAAAACCGAGCTCATCCGTTGCACCATGTACCATGCCACCCTTGATACCTCCGCCTGCCATCCAAACACTAAATCCGAAGGGATGATGGTCGCGACCGTTTGAGTTTTGAGTCCCTGGCGTACGACCAAATTCCGTCCCCCACACAACCAGTGTTTCGTCTAACAAACCACGTTGTTTGAGGTCCGCGATTAAACCGGCGATTGGTTGATCCACTTCTTTGGACAACCGGGCGTGTCCTGTTTTAAGATTGCTGTGAGCATCCCAAGCCCCAGCTCCACCGTTGCTACCATGAAATATCTGGACGAAACGCACACCTTGCTCGACCAAACGCCGAGCTGCTAAGCATTGTTGACCCACTGTCTTCGTTTCTTTTTGATCCAAGCCATACATGGACTGTGTGACTTTCGTTTCATCTTGAAAGCGAACAATTTCCGGAACGGCGCTCTGCATCCGAAACGCTAATTCATACGACTTGATGCGAGCTTTCATGGCTGTATCATCCGGGTAATCCTGTTGTGCGATACCGTTAAGTTCGCCGAGCAACTGAAATTGAGCCGACTGTTCTTCGCGGAATATCTCTTTGCCGGGAGCCGCAAAGGGCAACGGATTTTTCGGATCTACATTCAATTGCACACCAGCATGTTCGGGTCCTAAATAACTCGCACCATGTGCTTCTTTGCCTCCACAACAATCAGCAATCGGTGTCCCCATCACAATAAACTTTGGGAGATTCTCATTGAGGGAACCCAAACCGTAGTGAATCCACGATCCAATCGTCGGAAAGAATCCATCCAAGCGATGACGGCCCGTGTGAAATTGTAATTGTGCACCGTGATTATTGTCAGTTGTCCACATACCGCGACAAATCGATAATTCGTCTATTTGTTTGCTTAAATGGGGCCACCAATCACTAACTTCAATCCCACTTTCGCCATGTTTTCGGTAACCAACTTGCAGTGGATATACATTAGGCCAAATATGCCCATTGGCATCATCAGGAACAACAACTCGGAGGTTCTGTTCATTGTATTTATTCGTCAATGCATCTTTATACGGAGTATCACCGATACTTTGCCCAGCGTACTTGTTAAGTACCGGTTTAGGATCAAAACTTTCCATATGACTAGCGCCACCGACCATGAACAGCCAAATCACATTCTTCGCTTTAGGCGCAAAATGCAACCGACCAGGTTCCATGCCACCTTCATTCCCAAGCCCTTCTTCGGCTAGCATGCTATTTAAAACAACGCCAGTAAAACCCATACCGGTATCCGCCAGAAACCGACGGCGTGAAGCGCGATTTTTGTGCAAATGATCGGTCATAAATAAATTCCTGTGAGTTAACGTATCGTTATGAATTCGTTGTGATTTAGCAAAACTAAGACCAAATTTTCACAAGCTCGAATCTGAGGGTCTACAGCAGCAGCAATATCTACTTTGGCTCCCGAATCAAATTTGGTTAACACGTCGGGGTTACTAAGTTTTTCGGTTTGTTGGCTAATAAACTTCTGACACACTGCAAGTTCACGTTCGCTCGGTGAACGCCCTAAGATTTGATTAAATCCCCTTTGAATGAATTTCAAAACGTCCGTGTTATCGAGTTGTTGCATTATACTGTTGGCCAATACTCGCGATTGCCGCATGGCTAATGGGCTATTAGCCATGGCCAGCGCCTGCTGCGGAATAATACTGTCTTTTCTCTCATAACATTCCTCAGGGCTCGCAACATCGAACAGTTGTAAAAATGTCATCTGTTTTTCATAGGCTGTTTGGAAATAGACACTACGTCGATAGTTGGTCATACCATCAGCAAATGGAATTTCAGGGCCTCCCATTTCGAAATCCAACGCTCCAGAAACATGCAGCACACTATCACGCAGCACTTCCGCTTCCATCCGCCGTGAATTCATTCGCCACAAGAACCTGTTTTTTGGATCTTGCTGTTTGTTCTGGACTGATTCAGATTCAGCCGAAGAACGCATTTGATATGCCCGACTATTCATAATCAAACGGTGAACATGCTTCATGCTCCAATTATTTTCCATTAACTCAACCGCCAGATAATCCAACAACTCCGGATGTGAAGACGACTGGCCATTGAGTCCAAAATCAAACACGGAGGACACCAACGCTTTGCCAAAATGCCTTAACCAAATATGGTTGATCGCCACTCGAGCGGTCAGCGGGTTGTCTCGTGAAATAATCCAGTTAGCAAATGCAAGGCGACGACCACTACTAGTCTGAGGATAGGTGGGTCCAAGTGGAGAATACGCTTCGCCCACTGCCGTTTCTTCTTTACTGAGTTTGACTACACTTTCCTGCGCGGTCTTCGCCGCTTGGATGGCCTTAGCGAGTTCCTTCTTATTGGCATCATTATCTGCCATCGCAACTTTTGCTTCCGCCGCGGTCACTGCCACTTGTGTCACAACCTCCCCATGTGTTGCCTGTAACCGTTTTATGGTTTGTTCCGCCGAAAACGCTGTTTGACTCAGTTTGGCAATAGTATCTGAGGACGAATGCGGTTCTCCAAACTTTGCCTTGTCCGCTGCAGTACGAGCGGAAACAAATGTTATTTGATGTTGTTTCACAGCTAGTGCGAGCTTAGCTATCTTGACTACGTTCTCTGCGGAAGCTAACCGATCCGTTAATGGCAAACTATCTGGAGATTCCTTAGTTGTACTCGATTTTGGTAATTTCAAAACAGCATCCGCAGCCAAGGTACTGATTTTTAATGAATCGATTGTGCCTTGGCTATCAAATGTCCAAAACTGCAAAGGTCCTTTTACACGAACTGGGGCAAAATTCAAAGCTTGAACAAACTCACCATTGAGATACACATTGGCGAGTTGCCCTTGAATCAAGAAACGAATCGAGATCTTTTCATTAAGTTTAATGTTTTGAGGCAATATGCCATCTTTTCGATACACGACCGCTGCACCATCGCGCTCGGTAAACTGCGATTTTGGTCCGCCAGCATAGGCACTAATATAAAAGCCTAAACAACTGTCTCCCTCTTTATCAAAATCAAACCCAATTGATTTCCATTTTTCACCGCCTCGAATTGTCACGTCAACCGTTAACTCAAAATCCTGCGGTAACTCAGCCCGCAATTCAATCCGTCGCAAATGTTCGTCGAGTTCATTTTGAACCAGTGCCCCATCTTTTATATTCCAATCGCCTTCAATTATTTTCCACCGTTGATTATCTAGTTCATCAAAGTCATCCTGCAAAACCACAATTTGTTTTTTAGCGGCAACCACAGGTTTTTTTTCACCCTCTACATCCCGATCGTTTTCAGCGACTTTTTCTTGCATCAATTTCTGCAATACGGCCTCTGCCGATTTCAACTGGCCTGTTGCCGAAGCCAATTCTTTTTCCGCTCGAACTCGATCCGCTTGTTGTGCCATATCCGTTGAACCGGGATAAAACGCTGCCGCAGGTAGTTTCACCGATTCAACTTCAAGTGCTGTACCAAACAACGACGGAATACCGGGCAGCATGACCTCATCTTTTTTAGGTGTCCGATCATCGCCCCTCAAAAACAAATACGTTTGTTCGTCCAATCGTTTATCAAACACTCGAGGAATCGTTTGCCCGAGGGGATTCACCGAAGACGCAACTTTAGAATCGCGAACGTCATGTGTTTCAAAAACAGCACGGTATTCGTAATAGGCTCGTTGGGAAATCGGGTCGTACATATGGTCGTGACATTTAGCACAACCGATTGTTAATCCCAAAAAAGCTTTCCCACTGTGTTCGATGGTCTTATCAAGCCACGTGTTTCGATTGAATTTATACCAACTACGAACTAAGTAACCGGTCGCACTTAATGCTGCCGGATCAGTGGGCGCTACTTCATCACCCGCCAGCATGTGCTGTACCATCGTGGCGTAGCTTTTGTCTTCGTTGAGTGAATCAATAATCCAATCACGCCAGTGCCAAACATGCTTTTGGCTATTGCGAACTTCGGCTTTAAACCCAGACCAATCACTGTAGCGCCAAACGTCCATCCAGTGTCGTCCCCAACGTTCACCATAACGGTCACTTTCCAATAGCTGATCCACTAAATCGGCCACCGCTGTTTCCGATTTATCCGCAAGAAACTGTTCGACTTGACTCACCGTTGGTGGAATGCCAATTAAATCCAAATATGCTCGGCGGATGAGTGTCTGGCGAGCGGCAGTTGTGGTTGGTTGCAAACCGCGTTGCGAGTGACCCGCAGATATCCAGCGGTCAATTTCATTTGTATTCCATTTGGCATCCTTGCTTTTAGGAGCAGGCATTGCCACTGGTTTATCGTATGCCCAGTGCTCAACACTGGCGGCATCATCACTCCCAATTGCTCCGTCATCAATCCACTTGGCTATGAGATTAATTTGTTGACTTTTCAGTGGGGGACCACCTGCGGGCATTAACAAATCTTCTTCTTCGTCGCGCATCGCTCGGATTAACAAGCTCACCTTACTGTCGCCCTTAACAATCGCCGGCCCCCGACCGCCACCGGTTAACATGGCTGTGATGGAATCGAGACGTAATTCACCTTCGGCTTCAAGTTGACTGTGGCACTTCAAGCACTTGGCCACCATGATCGGTTTGATATCGCGCAGATAATCTACGGTATCTTGGGCATGTATCACAGAACCGAGCCACGATGCCATACAAATCGAAGAGATAATAACAAGTCGATTCATTATATAACCGTATTTCCATCACTGGATTTTGAATTGTCAGATGTGCTTATCGAAGCAATCTACATTATAATCCAAATTCAAACGCCCTGTAAAAAAAAACGAGGGTAATTGTATTGCCAGCGTCGAATGTGATCGATCGGGAAACCGTTTTTCGACGGCCGGCCACCGGAAGCCGTCTCTACCCTAATGTTTTTTAATCGTTTTTAGTTGTGAAGTTCATACGCTTGATATGTGCTGCTGTTGTTCTAAATATTGGACAACCTGATCTGCTAGTGCGGCCGCATCATTTTGTCCCGAATGCAAATGCAATTCCGGTGATTCCGGTATCTCATAGGGATCGTCGATCCCGGTCATGCCTTTAATTTCACCGGCTCGAGCTTGTCGATATAAACCTTTCGGGTCCCGTGATTCACAAAGTTCAAGCGCCGCATCGACAAAAACTTCAACAAAGGCACTCGATTGAGATTCCATCCGTTGTCGTACCTCTTGCCGGTCGCGACGATAGGGACTTACAAATGCAGCCAATGTAACAAGACCAGCGGAGGCAAACAATGCGGCGGCACTGCCCACCCGACGGATGTTCTCTTGACGATCTTGAGCTGAAAACCCCAAACCAAATCGCTGGGCAAACTCCTCACTAAAATCAGCCAGAATTTTCTTGCTTGCCGTAAGACCATGACGCACGTTATCGCCATCAAGTAATGTCGTATGTACACCACGAGCGAACAGTTTCTGCTCAACGATATTGGCGACGGTGCTTTTGCCGCTACCGCTGAGCCCCGTAAACCAAACAATACAGCCTGCATGGCCGTTTAGCTCGGCATGTTGCTCTGGTGTCACGGCATGTTCGTGCCATGTGATTTGCGTATCGTTCATTCTATCTCCGTCTCTGACTTTCCCAATCTATACTTAGCCTACTTATGTGGATTCCAGCCCAGCTAACTGACACAGTTGAGCATTCATCACGTGTTGAGGACAACTCCAAACCATAAAAAACAACGCCTCTTGGCACCAACGTCCTGCTGGATGGCCCGTCACAAAACCAGCGCCCTTGGCGGCTAACAATGACGCTTGAGTTGCTCGCAACACCAAGTCATTAGCTCGCATCCTTAAATCTTCAGCCGTACAAGATGCAATACCAGCAGCGGTGTCTAACAATTCTCCACGTAGGCCTTCCCACTCCGTCAGCAGCGACTGCGCTGGGCCACATATATCATCGCGCCGCTGTGACTCTTCCAAAATAAACTCAATCGCCGCGCCAGCCAATCCAATCGCCAACGTCGACGTTTGTAATCCGCCAGTGCGAGCCCCGACTCCTGCCGCCATTATGTTTTCGCTGGGGCCACCAAGTAACCATTTTCGGTCCACCTCAACGTTTTCCATACTTACACGACCAGTGTGGCTGGAAGTCAACGCAACCAAATGCGCTGGATCATGCAGCGTAACTCCCGTTAATGAAGTCGGCACGACCGTTAAAATTTGATTCCCGTCCTCGAGAGTTGCTCCAATGACCAAGGTGTCGGCTTGAGTGGCTCCGGTGACCCACGGGCAGAATCCATTGAGAACAAATCCAGTTTCGGTCTCGACGGCAGTTAACACAGGTTTTTTCAAATGCCGGTGGCTAGTCGTCAAATGTGAAATACCGACGGTTGAAAACTGGCTACCTACTAACAGGTCGGGAAGTAATGTTTGGCGAGTATAATCGTTGTTTGCCAAAGCAATTCGCTGGCAAGCACCGGTTCGTTGAGTGATGATGAATGTGGTTGTTTGGCAGGCCGCACCAAGTGCTAGGTAACCTCGCGCCAAATCAACCGCCGACCAACCCAAACCACCATGTTCTTCGTCGATAAACCACTTAAAGACACCATACTTACCGCACAGTTCCAATTGCTTTCGCGGCCATGGAATTTCACCGGCAGTCGTTGGGTTATCTAGTTGAGAACTTAAATCGCGCAGTGCATTACACAATAACACTAAGGCGGGGTCATCTGGCGATAAGATTAGTTCCGGGGCTACAAGTTCGTTCATCTCATCATTATATCCTCGAAAGACCCATTTTGAAGGGGTACGCCTGAATACGGATTACCAACACATCTCAAAAATGGTACCCTTACTATAATAACCATAAATAATAAAAATGACTTGGCATTGTGTGATCGGCACTTTGGCCAAACACATTATCTTTCAGACAGGAACAAATTTGTGCCAAATAAAGTGGATGTAGTTTCCATAGACGCTAAGGA
>Ga0302117_10000441_pt1 | contig 17836 bp, 18 predicted proteins | sample AG5_322_MG_FD_203112 | JGI IMG/M metagenome (GOLD analysis project Ga0302117, IMG submission 203112) | Marine microbial communities from Western Arctic Ocean, Canada - AG5_32.2 | ecosystem: Environmental > Aquatic > Marine > Oceanic | place: Canada: Western Arctic Ocean | collected 2017-10-01 | reverse complement strand
CTGTTCTCGGCTTCGCGCACACCCTTGGGGAGTTCGGCGTGGTGCTTATGATTGGCGGCAATATTCCCGGAGAGACTCAGGTGCTCTCTATTGCTATCTACGACCACGTCGAAGCACTGGAATATAGCCAAGCTCACTGGCTAGCAGCGGGATTACTTTTATGTTCTTTTCTAGTACTTTTAATGGTTTACAGTGCTAATCGCAAATTTCATCTGATGAAGACAATATGATAGAGGCGGATCTACAGCTCAGCAAATCTGACTTCAAATTAGATGCGAATTTCAGCGTACCTGGTCGTGGCGTAACAGCGGTATTTGGCCCCTCCGGCTGCGGCAAGACGACATTGCTTCGAGTGATAGCAGGCTTAGAACCAGAAGCCACCGGATCGCTGTCTGTGAATAGTGAGCAATGGCTGGATGCAAGCGCACGCAGACCTGTCGAACAAAGGCGTGTGGGCGTGGTATTTCAAAATTCTAGCCTGTTTCCACACCTTACAGTGCAGGAAAATCTCCTTTACGGAAGGCAGCGCTTAAGGAAAGTAACAAAACCTATCGAAATAAATCAACTAATAGCTTCTTTAGAAATAGAGAAACTACTCCTGCGCTACCCAGGGGACCTGTCTGGCGGCGAAAAACAGCGTGTCGCTCTGGGTCGTGCGCTGCTAGCCGAACCGAAGTTACTGCTGATGGACGAGCCGTTGTCGGCGCTAGATCGCAGCAGCAGAGAGAAATTGATGTTGCTTCTAGAGAAGTTTCTTCAAGAGATTGATATCCCGGTATTTTATGTAACCCATTCTAGCGAAGAAGTAGCACGATTAGCCGACAATCTGGTACTTCTGGCCAATGGAGCGGTGACCGATCACGGTTTTATTCAGGATGTATTAGGCGCAGTCGATGGCGAGCTAAGCCGCAGTGATACTGCTTTTAGCGTGATCGAGGGGAAGATAGCTACTAAGCAGTTGCCAGGCCTGATCTCTGTGGATTGCGGTGCAGGCATCGTATTGCAGCTGCCGGACTCCACCGCAATATCAGGTATTCGTTATCACTCGGGAAGTGGGGTTCGGCTGCGCATACGCGCTCGAGATGTCAGTCTTTGTCTCGAGCAGCCGCAGCGCAGCAGTATCCTGAATATCCTCCCTGCTGTTATTGCCCAGCTTTCTGCTGAGCCTTACAACGGCAGCCGGGTAGTTAAGCTGGATATGGCGGGCAAGCAACTTCTTTCCAAAATCTCGGAATATTCGGTGCAACAATTGGGATTGCAGGAAAGTCAGCCTGTGTTTGCTCAGATTAAGTCAGCGGCACTTATATAGTTATAATAAACAGAGATTCAAGAAAATCTATTCAGCCTGTATCTAAGTAAGATACTGCTGCTGATACGAGTAATTACTAGCTAGGCCACCATCAGAATGACGCTAGAGGCCTTAAACAACGCACAAAGCTCCATCCCTTCAGCGAGGGCCAATTGATCAGCGCTTTTGTTTGTAATCATGGCGCTCAAGGTCTTCTCACCCGCCAGGTCGATAGTCACATCGGCGTTCACGGCCCCGCGGTCTAGATTAACCAAGACTCCTGTAAGGACATTACGAGCGCTGACTTTAAGATCGTCACCTACCGCTAAGGTCACGGATGATGCCTTTATCATAGCGACGACCGACACTCCTTTAGCAAGCTTCATCTCGCGACGGCTTTGCTCCGAGACCATCGCCACGATTCGCTGCTGGTCGGATATCTGAACTTGTATCTCACAGTTGACGGCGCCGGTTTCTACCTGAGCAATAGTGCCCAGAAATTGATTGCGGGCACTGGTTTGTAATAGGGCGCTTTTCATGAATTTTGACAGATCGTCCAAGGAGCTTAATTGTTGATTCAGGCTCTCTAAGAATTGGTTATGTTGCTCCTGTAACTGCTTAAACCCATTTAGCATTTTCTCACCATAATGCGTGAGAGTGGAGCCGCCACCTTTACTGCCGCCGGCACTTCGCTCAATGAGAGGCTTCTCGGATAGGTTGTTGATGCGCTCCAGTCTATCCCAGGCCGTTTTGTAGCTCACACCAGCTATCTTCGCTGCAGCCGTAATGGAGCCGGTATCGGCTATTGCCTGTAGTAGATCGATTTGATCAAGCATTAGAGGCTTTGATGTCGCTCCGGTTAGCCAAATCTGACCTTTAAGGTTTGCCAAAAAGTAGTCCTCGCTATCAATCTTGGCGTACATTATGCCTGATAATCCCGTCGAGCCAAGCCTAGACTGGGTAGCCTGCGTAGTTCACATTCGCTTTCCGAGAGCTCGCGATAGGGCAGATTTATTTGGAATGGTGATTGGGGAGCAGTTTAATTAATATTTACTGCCAGGATAATGCATCTTCTTAATCCCATACCTCTCGCACCGCTTATTTTAAAGCTGAGCATTCATATCGACTTCGCGAAACTGGTTAGAATAGTCCTATAGCCGTGAGATTTATATTTCTTACGTGGTCAAACGGCATCAAAATATTCTATGACTCTAAAGTTAAGATTAATTAGAATTAAAATTCACAAATAAATAAGACAATAAGACATGGCTCAAGATAAAGAAGCAATAGAATTAATGGGAGCACCAGGCTCACCCTATACCCGTAAAATGTTAGGAATATTGAGATATCGCAGAATCCCTTACCGCTTGTTGCCATTTACCAGAAATAACTCGGCAGCCTACTTGGATCGTTATGGGGAGCGCCCCTCGCCTAAAGTACGTTTGCTACCCGTTTTTTATTTGAAAGATGAGCAGGGCGCCAAACAAGCTTTGTGCGATTCGACGCCGTTGATTCGAGAGCTCGAAAGCCGGTTCGAAGGGCGGTCCGTGGTCCCTGATAATCCATTGCTCGCTTTTATCGACTACTTAATCGAAGACTATGCTGATGAATGGCTTACCAAAGCGATGTTTCACTATCGCTGGAGTTACCCGGCAGACATAAGCAAGGCAGGGCAAATGCTACCTCGGTGGCACAATAATACAGCGCCAGAGGCCGAGATTAATGAAGCATCCAAGACTATTACCGAACTGCAAATATCCAGATTAAGCTATGTAGGCTCAAATGAAGCTACGGGACCTGTCATAGAAGAATCTTTCACCAAATTCTTAGAATTGCTAGATAACCACCTTGAATCAAACGCATTTATTCTTGGTAGCAGGCCTTCAGCATCCGACTTCTCCATCTATGGCCAGCTAACTTGTTTGGCATTATTTGATCCTACGCCACAAGCACTGGTCACCAATCAAGCACCACGGATCTACGCGTGGACCGAGTCTTTAGAGGACCTGTCCGGTTACGAGCTGTTGCCTGGTGACTGGCCACAACATTCGAGTATACCAAATACGTTGCTGGCACTGCTGGGTCATATTGTTGAGATCTATCTGCCTTACTTAATCGCCAATTCTGAAGCTGTGGAAGCAGGAGCAGAGTCTATGACAACCGTTATTAGTGGCAGAAGCTGGACTCAAAATCCCTTTCCTTATCAAGCCAAGTGTCTTTCTTGGATAAGACGCTCCTACGGCGATTTGCCTGAACAGGACCAGCTAGCTTTAGATCGATCGATCGAGGGGACCGATATTTCTCAGTATTTATCTTAATTAAATCCTCGGAAGAGTAGCGAGCTAATTAGCATGGTGATCTTGGTTACGCCTTGCTATCCTACTATTTCCGGTAATCTTTATTACCGGAAATAGTAGGATAGCACACATGTCGGAAGATGCTGCCCTAGGACACTGACTATGAATCCCAGCGCACTCAACACAGCTCGACATCCGCGCGCTTAGTGCGCATCGTAACCAACTCTTCAGCTAGTGTTGGATGTATACCAATGGTTCGGTCAAAGACAGCTTTGGTCGCCCCACAGTTAATGGCTACAGATAAACCTTGAACGATCTCACCGGCATCTGCAGCAACCAGGTGTAAACCCACAATGAGGTCTGATTGGCGGTCTACAATCATTTTGATCATAGATTTCTCATCTCTACCACTTAACGTATGTTTCAATGGTTTAAACACGCTCTCATAAATATCTACGTCCAATCCGGCGTCTAGAGCCTCATGCTCAGACAAGCCAACTGTGCCGATGTTTGGATGGCAAAATACTGCTGTAGCAATGTTCTGGTAGTCCATAACCTTTTCGTCATTGGAAAATAGCGCTCTAGCGACAATCTGACCTTCGGCTAAGGCTACCGGTGTAAGTGCGATTCGATCGATGACGTCTCCAACCGCATATATGCTGGACTGGGCTGTTTGAAAATGCTCGTTAACCTTGATGGCGCCATTGTCTGCTAATTGCACATCAACAGTTTCTAAGCCTAGGTCGTCTGTAAGTGGAAGTCTGCCAGTTGCGGCGAGTACCATTTCGCAGGTTAGTTTAGACCCAGATTTAAAAAACACTTCCAACTTATTGCTCAGTTTAACTATTTCCTGTACGTCTTCTTGGAGATACAGATCTACTTGAGTGCCTATCTCTGCGGTGATGAACTTCCGTATGTCCTCATCGAAGCCCCGTAATAGCTGGTCTCCACGATAGATCAGGCTGGTCTTGCAGCCAAGTCGACTGAAGATGCTGGCGAATTCCACGGCAATATAGCCGCCACCCATTACTGCGATCTCTGCTGGCAGCTGATCCATAGCGAATACATCATTAGAGCTTACGGTTAATTCGCTACCGGGAAACTTAGGAACCCAGGGCCAGCCACCAACGGCTACCAATATGTGCTTGGCGCTTATTGTCTTGCCATTGACCTGAATCGTATTGGGGCCGGATATCCTGGCGCGAGCCTCGAAGATCTCTACTTGGTTTGAATCAAGCATCGATTTATATATACCATTTAATCTACTGATTTCACTGTCTTTATTAGCCTTGAGAACGCCCCAATCAAAACGTAGGTTATCGAACTCCCAGCCGAATCCCTTGCTGTCTTCGAAATCGTCGAAATAGTGCGCAGCATAGCTAAACAACTTTTTCGGCACACAACCTACATTTACGCAGGTGCCGCCGAAATATCGCTCCTCAGCGACAGCTACCCTCGCTCCTAAACTCGCCGCTATACGACATGCTCGAACGCCTCCAGAGCCGGCTCCAATAACAAACAAATCGTAATCAAATGCTTCCAAGTTCCTGTATCCTTTTATAGCTAGAGTCCAGCAATGGGCTTTAACATGCAAACCCAAAGCGGCATTATGCCTTAGCTACACCTACGAGAATATAAGACCCAGCATGCAAGCTAATTTATTCGACGACTATGAACCCTCAGGCGAAGCAATTAGGCATTCGATCGACAACGCACAATTACTTCAGTACCCACAGATAGTTGACCAGGCTGAGGCTACCCAAATGTTTGAGAGGCTCATAGCCGATATTCCATGGCAGCAAGAGCATCTCAGGATTGCCGGTAAACTCCGTGCCATACCACGACTGCAATGCTGGATGGGTGACTCGGCGAGTGAGTATGGCTACTCGGGTGTTCGGCTCGCCCCCTGCCCCTGGCATGAAACAGTGAAAACAATTCACGATCGCGTCGCCGATTTAAGCGGCAGCACTTTTAATTCCGTATTGATCAACTACTATCGAAATGGACAAGACAGCGTTGCCTGGCATGCCGACGACGAGACCGAGTTAGGTGACACTCCAGTGATCGCATCAGTAAGCTTAGGGGCAGAAAGAATCTTCGAGTTAAAGCAGAAGCATCAGACACCGGCGAAAAAAATTAAACTACTACTGCGACATGGGAGCCTACTTATTATGGGAGGCACAATGCAGCAACATTGGTTGCATCAGCTGCCGAAGGAAAAGGGATTACTTGAGGCGCGCATAAATTTAACCTTCAGAAATATTGTCGGCGAATAAAACTAGGCGACGGTTCGTTTCAGGACTTGTAAGGCAAGATTTATGAGTAGTAGAGATAGTTTTGATATCTGTGTGATTGGCGCCGGCGTGATTGGTTTAGCCATCGCTTATGAGCTTGCTAAAAAATACAAGAACCAAGATGTAAGTATCGTGATCCTAGAACGGGAGTCGAGTTTTGGCCAACACGTAAGTAGCCGCAATAGCGAGGTGATTCATGCCGGCATCTACTATCCAGCAGGCAGCCTAAAAGCAGATCTTTGCGTTACGGGTAAGGAGATGCTCTATAGTCACTGCGAACAGTTCGGCATTGCGCATCGAAAAATCGGCAAGCTTATAGTTGCAAAGAACACAGAGGCCGATGCGCTATCCCAGCTTAAGAAAAACGCAATCGCTAACGGCGTGTTAGACATGCAACTTTTAAATAGAATCGAGCTCCAAAGCCTAGAACCTCATATCGAAGCTGATGCCGCTCTGCATTCCCCATCCACTGGAATCATAGATAGCCACAGCTATATGCAAAGCCTGCTGCATCTAGCGGAAAATCTTGGCGTACAGTTTTCTCCCTATTCCCGCGTCGAGAAAATTGACACTGAGGGGAACGCCTTCGTCGTGAATTGCCAGCTCGATGAGAATAGGAACCCTGAGCAATATAGGTTTAATTGCCAACAGCTAATCAATGCAGCCGGGCTAGAGGCGCAATCTATTGCGCAGTCTGTATCTGGCATCCCTAAGAATACTATCCCCAAGCTTCACTATTGCAAGGGGGATTACTTCGACTACCGAGGACGGAATCCTTTTTCTCATTTAATCTATCCTATGCCCGAGGCGAATACGGCTGGTCTAGGAATTCACGCGACAATGGATCTGTCGTCGCAACTTAAATTTGGTCCAGATACAGAATACGTCGAGCACATCGATTTCGAGATTGACGGAAACAAGGCGAAAGCTTTTGCGAAAAATATTTCTTCTTATTTTCCAGCGATTGAGGCTAGCGACCTAAAGCCGGCATACTCAGGAATCAGACCGAAACTGTCAGGCCTGGACGAGGCGGCGGCCGACTTCGAAATTCAAGGAAAAAGTACACATGGCTTCCCCGGCCTGACTCAACTTTTCGGCATGGAATCGCCGGGACTCACCGCGAGCCTGGCTATTGCGAGACACATTGCCGATCGCGTTGAGTTGTAGGGCCGATCTGATTTCGGGGACCCTACAGTGTCTGTGATTGCATTGGTTCACTCTTGCAAGGGCAAAGTCTAGATTCGATCAATGCTCCAACCTGCGAGTCACTCCTATCGAAGTGTAAGCCTATTCCTTTCCAGCGATCACCGCGGATTTTAGCCGTCGTTATCCAGATAATTTTAATGATGTAAAAGTGTCGTTGTGAATCATCGAGAAGTTTTAGCAGGAGACAGGCTCAGCCCTAGACGTTAAAGGCGCTTCGTGACGGCCCTTATTTTGGGCGCCGCAACAGGTAAGAACAAGCCGCAATTCATGAGGAAAGGCATGCAGGCGCTTTTTAGGGTATCGATACTATCTATGTGACTAGAAAGAATGGGTGTGCTGTCTATGATGAGCGATTCCCTCTTTCTGCTACCGCTTTTAAGTGTTGCCTACTATTTAATTAGTGAAGGTTTAGCTTACTCCATTGCCACAGAATAGACTCCATGATGAGCTGTGGATTTGGGTTTGTATTAGAGGCTATCTGTCGCCTCGCCGTTTCTAGCTCGGTATAGAAACACGCCAGCGAACTGGCAACTGCCTGCGCAATTAATTTCTTCTTAGAGGGAGCCAACAGCGTGTACATACTTTGAAGCGCAGAATCGTCTTCGTTATCGATGATACCGGTTAGGCTGTATTTAGTAAGTTTAGACAAGAAAGCGGAGAAGTGCTGCAATACTTCCGATTCTCCATTCTTTGCGACTAGCGAGAGCACTTGTTGAATGGATTTCTTACCTATTTTTAAGTCACAGATACTTTGCAAGAACTGCGCTCTGGCTTGCAGCGAGTCCCCTTCGGCTAGCTGTAGTGCGATGAGTGGCCTCATATCGCTAGCTTCTAGAATAGAGTTTACATTTCCTTCCCCTATGATCGCTTGCAACCAAGAGGCAGCAACGTCGGCGTCGGGTACTTGAAAAGCGAGTTTCTGGCAGCGGCTGCGTATTGTAGCCACCAGTCGACCCGGGTGATCAGAAACGAGGAAAACGTGAGTATTGCCGTTCGGTTCTTCCAAGGTTTTCAATAGAGCGTTCGCCGCATTGGCGTTTAGCAGATGTGCACCCTGTATGATCACCACCTTCGCTCCGCCAGAATGGCAGCTGCGAATCACGAACTCAGATAGCCAGCGTATCTGATCTATCTTGATGTTCTTGCTACCCTCTTCCGGTTCGATTGTTAGGATGTCAGGATGGTTGCCCGTACCGCATTTGAGACAGTTCGAGCATGTTCCGCAGGCAATGGCCACATCTACAAGCCTACCTACTGCGCTTTGAGCAATAGGCTTCATACACAGGACATATCTCGCAAAACTATCGGCGAAGAAGGATTTACCTAAACCTTCGCTGCCACAGAGCAGGTAGGCATGTGCTAACTGACTAGCTGCGAATGCACGGCCAAGCTGTGCCCACTGAGCACCCTGCCACGGGAAGGGAGCGCTAAGGGTATTAACTAAATTTGAAGGCGCCTCGGTCATCGTTTTCTCTACTTTATGTGATTCTCGAAAGGCCTAGCTCTAAGGCAGCTAACAAATCCAGTTTAACTTCCTCTAACCCCTTGGATGCATCGATCACCTTGCAGCGCTTGGGTTCCGCTTGCGCGATATCAAGATAGCCTTGCCGGACGTGACGGAAAAAACTCTGCTGCTCTCGCTCGAACCTGTCGAGTTGGCCTCGATTGCTAGCCCTTTCCAATCCTATTTCTGGGTTCAGGTCTAAGATGAGTGTCAGATCAGGTCTCAGCTCACCCTGCACTAGTGACTGCAATTGGCCTATCGTCTCCACGCTCAGTCCCCTCCCCGCTCCCTGGTAGGCGAATGTGGCATCAGTAAATCGATCGCAGACGACCCATTTTCCTGCCCCGAGTGCGGGTTCAATAACTTTATCTAGGTGTTGTGCTCTAGCGGCAAATACGAGCAATAATTCAGTTAGCCCAGACATATGCTCTTCGTGTACAGCCAGTAAGAGATCTCTGATCCTTTCTGCCAATTGTGTGCCGCCCGGCTCTCGAGTAAGTACGTATTCAATACCGCGCTGCTCTAGATATTGCGTGATGAATGCAATATTTGTGCTCTTGCCTACTCCCTCTGCACCTTCTAGAGTTAGAAAGAGGCCACGCTTATTTGTCATTTTTTTCACTTTTATTTCCAATTCGCATTGCGCGGATAGCTTGAGCTAAATCAAGCATTCCGGTCTAGTCGTTGGAGCCTAACTGATACTCGCGAACCGCAGCATTATGTTCTTCCAAAGAACGCGAGAACTGATGACTCCCATCGCCCCTTGCCACAAAGTATAGAAAGTCAGAAGCCGAGGGGTTAAGCGCTGCTACGATGGACGCCTCTCCACTTAGCGCTATCGGTGTCGGCGGTATGCCATCGATTCGATAAGTATTATAAGGAGTCTCCTCTAATAAATCTGCACGCGTGATATTGCCGGCATAACGATCGCCCATTCCATAGATAATCGTCGGATCGGATTGCAGTCGCATACCTAAATCTAGTCGGCCTACGAAGACCGCTGCGATGAGGCCGCGTTCGCTGCTTCTGGCAGATTCCTTTTCGATAATAGACGCCATGGTGAGAGCTTCATAGGAATTGGCAAAGGGTAAGGAGCCTAGTCGAGATTCCCAAGCCTCGCTTAATACAGTGTTGAGCCTTTCGTTCGCTCTGCGCAATAGCTCGATATCCAGAGTTCCCTTTGTGTAAAAATAGGTATCAGGATAGAGCAGGCCTTCGGGATTCTCGTAGTCCAAGCTCATCTGCTGTGCAATGTCTGCAGGGCTACTATTATTTAAACTGCTGCGTATGTTTCCTGCGCTCCAGAGTGCATTAAGTGCCTGTTGAAAAGTCCATCCTTCTACAAGAGTTATTCGATACTGCACGGATTCGCCAAGTACAATTTTATCCAGCAACTGCGCCGGCGTGATTCCAGAGTGCAGCTCGTACTCCCCTGTTTGGATGCTGTTTTCAGCCCCTTTTAGTCGTGCCCACAATTTGAACAGCGTAGGACTTGTGAGATAGCCGGCCTCGGCGAGTTCGATTGCAACTCGTGACAAGGAGCTTCCTGCCATCACTTCAATTTTCACAGGCGATAACTCAGTTGATATCTCAGGTGATCGTAAGGCAATCTCTGAAAACAATGATCTATAACTAAGGACAGCGCCTGCGACGAAGATCGCCAGGATAGTCACGCTAGCTATAAGAAGGTGCTGTCTGTTCATCTCGTGTTGTTTCGAAATAGTTTGTTTTGCATCTGCAGAACCACTGCTGCGAAAGACCCTGCTTCCCAGTTTATTCGCCAGTCGTCACTCTCATCCTCAATCTCAGCTATTGGCCAAATGCCAAAGACACTATTGCACAGAAAAATTTCACTAGCTGTTTTCAACTCACTAAGGCTAATTTTTCTCCTGAGCACTCGTGTACCCTGCTCCCGGAACTCCTCGATCAGGTGGTTGAGCATAACGCCTTCTACGCCGCTTTTGCTAAGATCTGGTGTAACTAGTTGGTTGTCGATAGCCAGAAGTAAATTACTTCTGCAGCCTTCGATGACGGTGCCTTGTTCATCCATGCATAAGCCTTCATCAAAATCCGCTGGTATCTGTGCGCTAGCCAATACTTGATCCAACCTATTCAGATGTTTGATGCCCCCTAAAAGCGAATTACTCGAAAGCCTGTGCTGACATACGACCACTCTAGCTCCGTATTTTTTATCAGGAGCCACATAGTCTATTAACTGAATTATGCGGGTGCAGTCAGCCTGGTCAGGCGGGGTATAGCCTCTGCCACCTTTTCCTCTAGTTACGGTGATCTTTAAGATGATGTCTGCTGTTTTATTGCCCTGCAGCAACTGTGATATTTCACTTTGCAGTAACTCGAAATTCACAGATAGATGCAACGCCTTGCAGGCTTGTTCTAGCCGCTTGAGATGTGCAGACCAGAGTATGAGTTTGTTGGAGAGGACTCTAATGGTTTCGAAACAGCCGTCGCCGTATTGAATCCCACGGTCACGAATTGAAATATGTTCAGTTTGCTGTCCATTTATCAAACTCTGCAAGGGGCCGCCTGACATGATTGGGAAACGGCTATTTAAGCCTAGAGAAAATCAAACTGCCGTTAGTGCCGCCGAAGCCAAACGAATTAGATAGCGCGACATTAACTTCCACCTCTCGACTTTCATTTGGAACGTAGTCGAGGTCACAGCCTTCGTCCGGGTTATCAAGATTTATGGTCGGGCTAATCACCTGGTCGCGCAACGTCAAAACCGATACGATTGCCTCGACTGATCCCGATGCACCTAACAGATGACCGATCATCGATTTTGTAGAACTAACGCAGAGCTTATCGGTATGTCCTGCAAAGACAGTTTTAACCGCCTGCGTCTCCGCGATATCTCCAGCCTTTGTTGATGTACCGTGGGCGTTTACATATTCCACGTCTGAAGCATTCAGGCCTGCACTATCCAGTGCATTTTGCATACATTGGGCTGCACCTGCGCCACCTTCTGAAGGAGATGTCATATGGAAGGCATCGCCGCTCATTCCGAAGCCAACTAATTCAGCGTAAATATTCGCGTCACGCTTCTTCGCGTGCTCGTATTCTTCGAGCACCATGATTCCAGCTCCATCACTGAGTACGAAACCATCACGATCTCTATCCCAGGGACGACTCGCGCGCTGCGGATCATCGTTTCTTTGGGAAAGCGCTCTAGCAGCGCAGAAGCCGCCAAGCCCGACAGGTGTGGTAGCCATTTCGGCCCCACCGGCGACCATGACATCAGCCTGATTGTTTGCAATCATATTGGCTGCTAGACCGATGTTATGAGTACCAGTAGTGCAAGCGGTTACAACGGCGATATTTGGCCCCTGCAATCCGAATCGAATTGAGAGTGAACCGGCTATCATGTTTACAATTGAGCCGGGTACGAAGAAGGGAGATACTTTACGAGGACCGGATTTTTGGATAATGACTGTGGTCTCTTCGATGCTGCCGATACCACCGATGCCTGATCCAATAGCGACACCGCCGCGTTTAGGGTCGAGATTGGTCTCATCAATGCCTGAATCTTGAATTGCCTGAACGCCTGCAGCGATGCCGTAGTGCATGAAGGTATCCATGCGCCGAGCCTCTTTGGCGGACATATAGTCAGTGCATTCGAAGCCTTTGACGGTGCCGCCAAACTGAGTGCTGAAGTCAGAAGTATCAAAATGATCAATCGTATTAATACCAGACTGACCATTCTTCATGGCATCCCAGCTAGTCTCGACATCATTCCCAGCGGGAGTAATAAGACCGAGTCCAGTAACCACTACTCTTCTGCTACTCAATGCTTTGATCTCCTGACTAAAAACGGTAAACGCCAGATAAACAAAAGCTACTCAAGAATAAACTAGAGTAGCTCAGTTTCGTACTCCTGTTCAGTGTTACAGGTGCGAGTTGATATAGTCTGTAGCCAATTGAACTGTGGTAATTTTCTCGGCCTCTTCGTCAGGAATTTCAGTCTCGAATTCTTCTTCTAGTGCCATTACCAATTCAACTGTATCTAGTGAATCAGCGCCTAGGTCTTCTACAAAAGAAGCAGATGGTTTTACTTCGTCTTCTTTTACACCCAGCTGTTCGCAGACAATTTTTTTAACGCGTTCTTCAATGCTACTCATATCTTTTATTAGCTCCTAATACTGTTTCTCTAGCGGTGTTGCCAGTGGCCTTTCGAACAGCCCTGTTATTGGATACTCGGATAAATTTCAAACGCACTAATTACTTTATTATCACCAAACTTTGTCGCAATTTAATTGCTCTTAGTGGGCCTCGCTGATACCCAGCGAATAATTCAGGACGCAAGTTTACCTCTATTTCCATACGATGTAATGCCTAAATTAAAAAATAAGCCTCGCACCGTAAAAACTCATTGAAATCAATATTTTAGACTTACGCCATATACATCCCGCCGTTCACATGTAGGGTCTCTCCAGTGATGTAGGCACCACTATCGGAGGCTAGAAAACCCACCATCGCAGCGATCTCCTCAGGCTGCCCTAGCCGACCCAGAGGAATCGATAATAGAAGAGCCTCAGCCTGCTTCTGGGGCAAGTCTTTAGTCATATCGGTCGCTATAAAGCCTGGAGCTACAGCATTTACCGTTATCCCCCTAGATCCAATCTCCTTGGCGAGGGCACGACTAAAGCCTTCTATACCGGCCTTTGATGCAGCGTAATTAGACTGTCCAGCATTGCCACTCGAACCCACTACTGAGCTGATATTAATTATCCGCCCCCAGCGAGCCTTGGTCATACCCTTCATGCATGCTTTGCACAGGCGGTACATGGAACCAAGGTTTGTATCGATTACGTCAGACCATTCGTCAGCCTTCATTCGCATGAGCAGGTTGTCTTTAGTTATTCCGGCGTTATTTACCAATACTCCCGGTGCTCCGTATTTTTCGACGATAGCAGACATCATGGCGGCGACAGATTCATCGGAGGAGACATCCAGGCACATGCCCTCACCGAAAATCGAATTCTCGGCTAAATAGCTACTAATATCCTGCGCCCCAGAATAAGAGGTTGCTGTGCCGATAAGGGTAAAACCGCGATTGCCTAGGTCCAAGGCTATGGCACGGCCTATCCCCCTGCTCGCTCCGGTAACAAGTGCTATTGTCTTAGAATCGTTCATGCCCTATTTTCCTTATTCTTTGGCTCTTTATTCTTAAATTGCAGTCTGCAGATAAAAGTCAGCGGCTATGACGATAACTCAGCTATAGCGCTAGTTAGTCCCTCTGGATTATCGATTGCAAAGCAGCTTATCTCCGGCTCGATTCGCCTGATTAGTCCACTTAATACCTTCCCTGGACCACATTCGAGCAATTTCTCTACGCCGTTTTCTCGCATACATTTCACAGAATCCACCCACAAGACAGGCATATACAACTGCTTTATCAAGTTTTCTTTTAGTAGATTTGGGTCTTCACTGATCTGTGCGTTTACATTTTGTACTATCGGAATCTGCGGGGAGTTGAATTGCACCCTGTCTAACTCCGCCTGCAGTTGTTCGGCGGCGGGTTTCATCAAAGAGCAGTGTGAAGGAACGCCGACATTCAAAGGCAGCGCTCTCTTAGCGCCTGCCTCTTTACAGAGCACCATCGCTCTCTCAACGGCATCGACATCGCCCGCTATGACGGTCTGTGCGGGTGAATTGAAATTAGCGGCGGAAACCACCTGTCCTTGAGCGGCCTGCTCACATAGACCTGCTATTTTGTCGTCAGCTAAACCGACTATCGCTGCCATCTTACCGGTTCCTGCGCTTACCGCAGCCTGCATATAAAGGCCCCGCTGATGTACGACCTGAATCGCGTCGCTGAAGGCAAGCACGCCAGAACAGACTAGCGCCGAATACTCACCAAGGCTGTGTCCCGCCAATATAGAAGGCTGCGACCCTTGCTGGTCTTCCCAGACTCGCCAAAGCGCAACTGATGCGGCCAGCAGCACAGGCTGTGTAATGTCTGTCTGATTGAGTTGTTCTTTTTGATCAGTCTGACTCACTTGCCAGAGATCTTTACCTAGTACAGTTGATGCCTGTGCGAAGGTTTCTTCAACCACGCTGAATTTTGCTGCGAGCTCCGCCAACATGCCTAGCTTCTGGGATCCCTGGCCTGGAAAGATAAATCCAATGTCACTCATTCTTGTATCGACCTCGCTCATTCTTAATAATGTGCCACTTGCGTCTAAAACTACAGAGGCTAAACACTCCGCCTCTTAGCTCTCCTCAATGACCGCGGCTACTTTTTCTTTTATCAATTCTGGAATGGCATTTTCTGCCTCCCTTACGGCTTGCTGGATTGCGTAGGCGAAGCCTTCTATCGTTGCGTTGCCGTGACTCTTTATTATGCTGCCTTGCAGGCCTAGCAGGCTCGCACCATTGAAGCGGTGGGGATTAATTTGCTCGCTAAGGCTCCTGAGTAGCTCAACTTTGCTCTCGCTCGCCGATGAACATGTTGAGCCTGTAAGTATTTGTGAGGACAGTAATTTCTTGACGACATTCGCAACACCGGCACTGGTCTTGATTGTCACGTTACCTACAAATCCGTCGCAAACGACGACATCTGCTCTGCCTTCAAATAAATCGTTTGCCTCAATAAAGCCGACATAGTCGAAAGCTGGACAGCGATCCATCAGCTCTCCAGCATCACGCACTTCTTCTGTGCCCTTGAATTGTTCCGATCCGATATTGAGTAATCCAACCTTAGCGACTTCGCCTTGCAGAGATTCAGCGAGAACCGAACCCATTACCGCAAATTCAAACAGTTGTTGTGCGTCAACAACGGGGTTGGCGCCCACATCGAGCAGGAAACACAGCCGTGTAGCACCAGGAATGCTAGCCACTATGGCCGGTTTTTGAATACCGCTTATCGTCTTCAGAAGGTGTCTGCCGATCATCAGAAGAGCGCCCGTATTGCCCGCGCTAACCATGGCCTCAACGCGGCCGTCCTGAAGTAATTGCACAGCCTTATACATCGAGGATGTCTTGCCTCTGCGTAAGACGTGCGCGGGCTTATCCTCGTCAGTAATGACGTCGAGTGTATGTTCTATGGAAATACGATCAGCGAGCACATCAGAAATAGAGTCCAGGTGGGGCTCTATCTGACTTTTATTGCCAACCAGGGTAACTGATAGATCGGAATTTAATTCCAGAGCCTGCAAAGCGGCTGGGAGAGTAACTCTTACCCCTCCATCGCCGCCCATAGCGTCGATTGCTATGCGCTTAGGCAAACTCAAGGCTAGGCGCTCTAGTCTTCGCCGATATCCAGAACTTTCTTGCCTTTGTAGAACCCGTCAGCCGTTACGTGATGTCGACGGTGAATCTCGCCAGTCGTCTGGTCCGTAGATAGCGTAGATCCCGTAAGGGAGTCGTGAGTTCGTCGCTTGCCACGCCGTGAACGGGTGACCTTGCTTTTTTGAACTGCCATTTCAATCTCCTAATACAAATTCTTTAAACTGTTTTAATCGCTCGTGTTACTGACTTTAAGTGATCTAAGCACTGCAAAAGGGCTTTCGCTAGCAACACTTTCTGTAGCATCTTCACCCGCCACATAATCCTTCTGAGCTATGCATTCGCCACTTTCGTGATAACTCACAATCGGCGTGCACAAAATCAATTGTTCTTCGATCAACTCGGCCAGATCTAGCTTGTGGTCCTCGCAAATCCAAGGATCCAATTTTGCGTCTAGCTGCTCCGCCGCTTCTTCATCTCGCACTAGTGCCAGGTTTATGTCGTCCGCAAGCGCTATAGCTAGAGGCTTAAGACAACGCTGACAGAAAACATTTACCTGAGCCTGCAAACCGCCGAGTATTAATCGCTCTTTAGCTTCGCCAAACATAAACTTCAGCTCGAGAGACACTAACCCCTGTTCATTCGCTAGGGTCTTACGAAACCGAGGCAGCCTATCTAGGCCTAAATTCCCGCTGATAATATCCTCTTGCTGGAAGATTTTACGGGTATCTGCGTAGGCTGGGATAGAGCTATCTGACATCAGGCGCGCATAATAGGCGTATGGCCGTCATCTGTCAAAGATTTCTCGCAATTTTTATAGCTTAGATAATTCCGTAAGCATATGTATTTAAAGCTATTTACCCAATATTTGTATTAACGAGCCTAGATGATTTGGGATAGGTGCTTCCACACGGATAGGCGCGGCCCCTTCAAGCAGTTCAAATTCGATTTTCCAGGCATGTAGGCAGAGGCCTTTTACCTTCGCTAGAGCACTATTCTTGGCCTTAAAAGTGTACTTATCATCCCCTACTATTCCATGCCCAGAATGCTGGCAATGCACACGAATTTGATGGGTACGCCCCGTCACCGGCATCGCCTCAATCAGACTTGCACCCTCGAAATGCTGCTTCACCGCGAAGCGAGTCAGAGAGGATTTGCCGCTTTCAAGAACCCGAACGATGCGCTCATTCTCCCCTACGGGGTCTTTTTCTAAAGGCGCATCGACGACATTGAGGGACTCAGGCCATTTGCCGTGAACTAATGCAAGATAGTGTTTTTTTACATTTTTCACTTTAAATTGATTCTGTATGTGTTTTAAAAATATAGAGTTTTTAGAAATAACTAGACAACCCGTAGTACCTCTATCTATCCTATGAGCCAGCTCCAATTCACCCCATTCAGGCTTACATTGACGAAGCGCTTCGATGAGGCCCATGGCCACACTGGAGCCACCATGCACCGCCATGCCAGCCGGTTTATTGATCACCAGCAGCTCATCATTCTCAAGTAGGATACTATTTAACAGAAACTCCTGCAGTGCCGGGCTCGGCTTCGCGGTCTGTTCGCTGTAGTTAGATGTGTAGGGTGGAATGCGGACTTCATCTCCCATATCCAGCTTTCGGTCAGGCTTACACCGCTTCTTATTAACCCGAACCTCTCCACGGCGGATCAGTCTGTATACGCGCGTCCTAGGAACGCCCTTGAGGTGCCTAATAAGAAAGTTATCTAGACGCTGTCCGATGTGAGATTTCTCGACGCGAACCAGCTGGACGCTGTCACTGACACTTGTATTGCTTTTCACGGACTTCCTCTGGCAAAGACCTAAGGATTAAGGTCTAACGGTTAAGAGCTGGGGTTAATGTTACTAAAAGTTCACTATTTTCAAGAATTCGCTATTTTACACCAATCTGCGCTTTGAATAATGGTGTACAATTCTTTCCTTTTCGCGCTTGCCTAAATCCATGAATACCCTCAAACACACATTAAATCAGCTCGTCGGTGA
>Ga0302117_10000430_pt1 | contig 18007 bp, 14 predicted proteins | sample AG5_322_MG_FD_203112 | JGI IMG/M metagenome (GOLD analysis project Ga0302117, IMG submission 203112) | Marine microbial communities from Western Arctic Ocean, Canada - AG5_32.2 | ecosystem: Environmental > Aquatic > Marine > Oceanic | place: Canada: Western Arctic Ocean | collected 2017-10-01 | reverse complement strand
AAAAACAGAAAATGGCACAGAAATTTGGGAAGTATCGGCTACACGACTGCGTAAATCAGGGTGGAATCACGGAAATTTGGCTCGCAACCGACGAATACGAGAACGTCGTCGCCGTGCGCAGGCTGCGGCGGCGCGTGCTCAAGCAGTCCAACGCGCCCAAGCTTTTCAAGGCCGGCCTCGGCGTGATGCGCAAGCTGGCGCCCCATCCCAACGTCGTCCGCTACATCAATCACGGCAAAGCCGATGGACTGCCATTCATGGTGCTGGAATTCATCCAAGGCGCGAACCTCAAGGAATTGCTTCTGCGCGATCACGATCATCTCGTGGACAACGTAGCCGATGTAATCATCCAAGCCGCCGACGGCATCAACCACCTGCACGACCACGGCTGGATGCATCTGGACATCAAACCCGAAAACCTGATGATCTCGCTCAACGGCCACGTGAGTTTGCTGGATTTCGACACCGCACAAAAAATACCGCGCAAGCCCAAGCAATTTTCCCGCGCCTCCGGCACGCCCTCGTGCATGCCGCCCGAGCAATTGAAGAATGAGAAAATTGACCAGCGTGCGGACATCTACGCCTTTGGCGCCACCATGTACGAGCTGCTCACCCACCGCAAACCCTTCAGCGGGAGCACGCCCGATGAAGCCCTCCGCAATCAGCTCGATGAAAATTTCCCCGTGAAACCGGCCAACCACATCAACCCCGAAGTGCCCGCCGCGCTCAGCCAGCTCATCCTCCGCTGCCTCGCCCAATCACCCGATCAGCGTTACCCGAACATGACCATTCTCAACGCGCAACTGCACACCATCCTCGGCGTGCAACAAGTGCCCGTCAGCTTCAATGGAATGCCGGAAGCGATGATGGTCCCCGCAGCCATCCCCGCTTGAAGGAAAGATTAAGCCGCTAAGCCGACGATGAAGCAATCCCCTGCTTCCGCGCCATCGCGGCAAACGCGCCGTTGCGTTCCATCAATTCCGCAAATCCGCCCGTCTCCACCACGCGGCCCGCCTCCAGCACGATGATACGATCCATGCCGCGCAGCGTGGAAAGCCGATGCGCCACGCACACCACCGTGCGCCCCTCTTCCAGTCGATCGATCGCGCCCTGAACCTCCGCCTCCGCCTTGGAATCCAGCGAAGCCGTCGCCTCATCCAAAATCAAAATCGGTGCCTCGCGCACGAACGCCCGCGCGATGGCAATTCGCTGGCGTTGACCGCCCGAAAGCCGCGTGCCCTGTTCACCCAAGTGCGTGTCGTAGCCCTCGGGTAAGCCCTCGATAAACTCATGCGCATTCGCCGCCTTGGCCGCGGCAATGATGTCCTCGCGCGTGGCGTCCAGTTTGCCGCACGCGATGTTGTCCGCCACCGACTGATTAAAAATCACAATCTCCTGACTCACCAGTGCCATCTGCCCGCGCAAGCTTTCTAATGACGCTTCCCGAATATCCGCGCCATCAATCGTGATGCTCCCCGCCGTGGGATCATAAAACCGCAGCAACAAACTCACCAACGTGCTCTTGCCCGCGCCACTTTCACCCACCACCCCCAGCTTGGTGCCCTTGGGCAGCTCCACATCCAGCCCCCGCAACACCGGCTCATCGCCATAACTGAAATCCACCACCTCAAACTTCAGCCCTTCGCGCAAGCGCGGCAAGGCCTTCGCCTTCGTCACTTCCGCCACCGAGGGTTCCGTGCCAAAAGCCGTCCGCAACATCCCCACGCCCACCGAGGCTTCCTGATAATATTGATTGATACCGCCCAGTTTTTTGATCGGCTGATAGAGCATGATCATCCCCGTGAGAAAGCCCACCAATTGCGGCGTGGATTTCCCGGTATGGAACACGAACAAAATAATCACCCCCGCGCCAAACATACTGAGCAACTCGATGACCGGATTTTGCAAGTGCCGCGCCTGCAAAGATTTCATGCCCACCCGCGCGAGCTTTTGGTAAATCTCAGCAAATCGGCTTTGCTGCAACCGCTCCAACCCGTAGGCCTTGATGGTGCGCATATTGGTGTACACCTCCACCATCAGGCTATCCTGCTCCGTGCCCTTCGTATAAGCCACCTTCGCCACGCGGCGCAGCTTGCGGCCCACAAAATAAATGGGGATTACGCTGAGCGGCGCAAACAAAATGCCAAACAAGGCGAGTTCCCAATCAAGCAAAAACATCGCCGCCACCAAACCGAGAATCGTGAACGGCTCCTTGATCGCATCGGCCACGCCATAAGTGAGGCAGCGATGCAGCGACCCCGCGCCGCGATTGATCAGCATCGTGTGATCGCCCAATTGTCTGGCATGAAAATAATCCATCGACAATCCCTGAAGTTTTTTATGGGCATCAAGCTTGATATCGCGCACCGCATATTCGCTCACCCAGCCCAGGCAATACACGCTGGCATAGCCAATGCCGCTCCGCAAAAAAACCAGGATCGGCAGAAACATCAGGCCGCCGATTATTTGCTTCGTCTCCAGCGGCACCCCCACGCGCGGCAGCCACCCATCCGCCACCGCCAACACGCGATCATTCAGCGCGTTAAGCTTCGCCTTCCACGCGCCCGGCACAGCATTCGTATGGGGGACGTCCATCGTAGATTCCACCGGCTCGAGCCGCTCGAAAAGCGTCTTGGTGCCCCAAACGAAAGTGGCATTAAACAAACCAAACGCCACGCCCAGCAAAATGCCCAGCGCCAGCCGTCCCCAGTACCGCCGTACATAGGGCCAGCCGAAATCAAAAATTTGCCGGATATTTTCCACGCGCCCGCCTTGTATGCCACTCAATCCCTCGCGGCAATATTCATCTGCCGCAGCAACCGATATTTCAAGTTTACCTCACGCGCGTTAAACTGGGCGATTTGCCAACCCTGCGCGCCATCGAGAAAGCCGCCGCGAAACAAGTAACCGCGCAGCCAGCGCACCGCCGAGTGAATTGGCCCATCGAGCCGATGAGCAGTTTGCCCCTCCTCAAACTTCATCTCCGCCCAAAGCCGCGCGTACGTTTCGCAACGCGCCCAGTGATCGGCCGCGTCGAGGAAAGAATGATGCTCCAGTTCGCCCTCCAGTTCCTGCACCGTGCCCTCCAGCTCCAGCCGCTCGTGCACCTTGCCCCCGGCAAACTTGGCCGACCCCTTTTGAAATAATCGCACCAACCGATCCGGATACCAATCCCCGCGCCGAATCCATTTGCCCTCATACAAAACACAGCGCGGAAAACTGAAGCCCATGATGCCCTCCGGAAACCGCACCTCCTTCACCGAAAGCAATTCCGAAAACAAATCCACCGACAACGCCTCATCCGCATCCAGACTAAGAATCCAATCGTGACTCGCCAAACTCAGCGCAAAATTTTTCTGCTTCACAAACCCCAGCCAATCCTGATGCACCCACCGCGCCCCAAACTCCCGCGCCACCGCCTCCGTGCCATCGGTGCTGCCCGAATCCACCACAATAATCTCATCCACCACCAACGCCACACTAGCGAGACACCGCCGCAAATTCGCCTCCTCATTAAAAGTGATTATGCACAGGGAAATTTTCATGACTGTCGGCCGACTGCGATGCTTTTCAAATATGCTTCAAACCAGTCCAAAAAGCACTGATAATCGCGGCCTTCTGCCAATCGCAATCCGGATTCTCCCTTGCCCTTGCGGTGGGCGGCATCGGTGGCCAGCACGCGCACGACCTCGATCCAAGCCGATTCGATTGCGGACTGTTCCCCACGAACGGCGAGCACCTGCTCTCCGGGCAATAATTCATTGATGCCCGCTGTGTCGCTCACCAGCACCGGTCGCGCACATGCCATCGCCTCCAAAACCACGTTGGCGCAAGAATCGAAATAGGTGGGATGCAGCAGCGCATCGCCCGCGCCGTACACCGCCGCCATGTCTCGGGCTTCGCCGGCAAAAATCAGCCACGGGGCCGTCCAACGCGGCCGGCGCTTGCCAACCACTACCAGTTTTGCATTGGGTAAATTCAGTTTCCCAAAAACCTGCCGCAATAATTCCAAATTTTTCAGGCGCAAATTATGGGCCACAAACAGAAATGCCACATCCTCGTCAGCTAAGCCCCATTCCGCCCGCAACACGGTTCGAGAGACTTCGGCCTTGGCGGGATTAAATTCTTCAAGTGAAACATGCTGATGACAAACCGTCACACGATCTGCTGCAGCGCCCCCTTCAATGGCGAGGTTTGCGGTGAGATGTGAATTCGCCATGAACCGGGCTGACGGGCGCGCCAACAATTGGCGTTGGCGCCGAATCACCCGTTGATGGCGCGGCGCCCACCGCTCCAGCCGCCGCCACCACCGAGCCGAACCGCTAAAGGCATCGAGGTAATAATCCAAATACCCCGCGTGCGTGCCCGCGCCCATCCGGTGAATATCCGCCGGATGAATGAACCCCCAATCGATGGTGAGGTCAGGCCGCACTGCCGCTTGGGTTTCTGAAATGCGATTGAGCCCGAGATGAACCGTGATGCCGTCGCCGGTTTCCCCGGTATCCGCCGCCACATGCACCGCGTGCCCGCGCGCGGCCAAGCCACGGCACAGCCGCACGGCGCTGTGTTCCAGCCCCGTGCCCTGCCAACGGAAATGCTCCACCAAAAACAACAGGCGCATACTCATCCTCCCTCCAAAGCTTTAACGAATCTACCCTTGAATTTCGAGGATTAACATCGCCTCCCACTCGCGAATGCGATAAGCACGCCCTCGGCATGCGATTGTTGTTCATCAAGCTCAAACACATCGGCGATGCGCTCATCATGACGCCGATGTTAACGGCCGTACGCGCCCGCCATCCGGAGGCCGAAATCCACGTGGTGGTGCGGCGCGGCACCGAAGGCATCCTCGCTGGTTGTCCGGCCATTGATCAGTTGCACACCTCCGCCGCGCCCGCCGGCGAGCGCCAGCGTAGCGCGCTCTGGCACGATATTCAATTACTACGCCGCCTTCGGAGGGTGGGGTTTGACTCTGCTTTTGAACTGGGCGACGGCGATCGCGGCCGGATGCTGGCGTGGCTGTGCGGCGCGCAACAACGCTTCGCCAACGATACCCACCCCCCGATGAGCCGGTGGTGGCGCAGCCGATTCACCAAAGTCAGCACAGAAAACCGGAAACGCCGGCATCAAGTGGAAAAAGATTTTGTGACCGTTCAGTCCGCTCTGAATTTGGATGAACCCATCCCGCCGCTTTGTTTTGAAGAGAGTGCCGCGGAAGCTTGGCCGCACGCCGAACCTTTCATCCTGTTTCACCCCGCCACACGCTGGACGCAAAAGCGCTGGCCGCGCGAACGCTGGATTGAGCTGGGGCGGTCTCTGGCAAAATCGCACTCCATCGTGGTGAGTTGCGGGCCGGATGCGGAGGAGATCGCCGAAGCCCAAGCGACCGTGAATGGCATCGGTGAGCGGGCAACTTCGACGGAGGGCAAACTCTCGTGGGCGCAATTGGCTGGCGCGCTGCGTGCCGCGAAAATGTTTGTGGGGGTGGACACCGCCGCGATGCATTTGGCTGCTGCCTGCCAATGCCCCACCGTGGCGCTCTTTGGTTCATCGCGCGATTGGGCGTGGCACCCGTGGGCGGTGCGGCATCAAATCCTCGGGCCATCGAAAGCGGATTGGCAAACGATTCATGAATCAGCACAAGCCCAACAGGAAATCCGGAAACTGATTTTTAAAGTTTCGGTGGAAGAAACCTTGGCGGTGTGCCGAGCTATGCTGAAAATTCAACCCGGCTTGTAACCTTCGACATAAAGCGAATCCGGCTTGCGTGGGAAGTTTCCGTGTCGTGACACATCAAGGTTGTATTTGTCCCAATCCGGGATGGCCGATTCGTCAAAGCATTTTACCGCGCAGTCCTCGAAGCCCACTTCCTCGAGCAGTTGCGTGAGCGAAAGGCGATCGTACATCCAGCGGTGGACCTCACCCGAGCGGCGAGGGTCTTGGCCATCCCCAGTGGTGAGCTTTAGTTTCCACTTGGCCCAGCGCCGCGCCATCTTCGCACCAAAATCCGCCTCCAACTCCATCGGCGCATCCTTCGCGTCGGCACGCGAACTCTCCAGCTTCACCGGCTCACCCTTAAGCCCGCGATAGGCATCACCAGATTGCTGTCGCGCCTGCGCTTCGTCCACATCGCCACGATTAAGCAGTTGGCGCAATTCGCCGCCGGTTTCCTCGCGCACCATTTGGTCGAGCAACTCAATCACCGCCCAGCGATAACGGCGAAGTGAATCTTCATCGCTCGTTTCGCAGGCAGTTTCCAAATGCTGAAGGTACAGCCGGCAAATCTCCTCCAAATCAGGCACCACCACTCGGCACACGCCACCGGGCTTCAGCACTCGAAACTGCTCGGCCAGCAACTCACGACCCGCCGCCTGCAGCAAATGCTCCAGCACGTGTGAACTGTAAACCGCATCGAACACCACCGCGTCCCACGGGAGCGGTTCACGCAAATCGTGTCCCACCACCTGCCGGCTCGGAAGCAAATCGCAGTTGGTCCACTCAGGAAAATACACGCCGCCACAACCCACATTCAGGCAGGCTTTCCCTTCAGGTGTTTTCTGAATCCCCGGCACGGCGCCAGTGAAGCGAATTCAGTTCCCCCCCGCAACCCGAAAACACACCTAACTACGCCTGCCATCGGGATGAATCCCTTTGACTCCACTGCCCCTCCTCTGATTTGATTCGCCACCCAAGGAAAGCCTTGGCGAGGTTATGTCCCCACAATCCATTTTGGTTACCGGCGGCGCGGGCTACATTGGCAGCATCTGCGTGGAACGTTTATTGGCGGAGGGGCATACTGTCACAGTAGTAGATAATCTTTCCGTTGGCCATCGCGCCGCTGTGGCATCCGAAGCCGCTTTTCATCAGGCAGATATTGGCAACCTCGCCGCCTTACGCGTGGTGTTCAAACAGGCGCAACCCGAAGCCATTCTGCATTTTGCCGGCAGCGCACTGGTGGGTGAATCCATGGAGCAACCGCTTAATTATTTTCAAAACAACACCGCCAACGCACTCAATCTCCTTCATTGCGCGGCGGAATTTGGCGTGGGTAAATTTATTTTCAGTTCCACCTGCTCCACGTACGGAATCCCTGAAATCATTCCCATTTCCGAGACCACCCCGCAACGGCCGGTCAATCCCTACGGCGAATCTAAGCGGATGTTTGAGCAAATGCTGAAATGTCACGCGGAACAAACCCGCACAGAAGCCGTCATCTTCCGCTACTTCAACGCCGCTGGCGCCACTGCAAAACTCGGCGAGCATCACGAGCCCGAAACCCATCTCATCCCGCGCATCCTGCAAACAGCCCTGGGCCTTCACGAATTCTTTTCCATTTTCGGCACCGAGCATCCCACGCCCGACGGCACCTGCGTTCGGGATTACATTCACGTGAGCGACCTCGCCGAAGCACATCAACTCGCCCTGCGCCCCGGCATCACCGGCGATTACAATCTTGGGCGCGGTCACGGCGATTCAGTTTTGGAAGTCCTCCAAGCCTGCCGCGAAATAACCGGCCACCCCATCCCCTCCGAAGACCACCGCGCGCGCGCAGGCGATCCACACACGCTCATCGCCGCCGTGGACAAAGCCCGCGAACACCTCCAATGGGAAGCCCGCCACCCGTCCATCCGCGACATCATCACCAGCGCGTGGCAATGGCATCAGGACAACCCCAAAGGTTATCCAAAATAATCATGGCGCGGAAACCCACTGTTATTCTCGGCACCCCCCTGCAGGGAGGCGCCACCCCTGCCGCCACTCATCTCGGCGAAGCCTTGACCGCGGCGGGCACTCCCCTCAAACTCGCTTAAGATGTTATTATTAATAAATCTACGCTTACTCAGCAGCACATCTTTCTATGACCTTCGAAAAAACCTCAACGGCTAGCACTAAACTAGAGCTTTTATTTCACGCAGATGAAACTTTCAGTATCTCGAATAAAGGCCTTCGAACCGGCAACAAGCATGCTATTTATAAAAAGGGAGTTTATAAATTCAGAAAGGATGATGGTTATGCCAAGAACTTTGCAAAACAGTGGAAACAATTTCAGACCGAACAGTACGACCATATTAATGGAACATCCTTGAGCCGAGACAGAATTGCAGACGCCACCAAATGGAACCTCGAAGACATGCGAGGCGATTTGATCTTAGAGGCCGGGTGTGGGGCCGGAAGATTCACCCGCATACTCGCTGAGTCTGGAGCTAATGTCGTTTCTTTTGACTATTCATCTGCAGTTGAAGTTTCACAGCATATGAACGGATCTTTTGGAAACGTATCCTTTTTCCAAGCCGACATTCTAGATATGCCCTTTAGGGATAATTTGTTCGATCGTGTTTTTTGTTATGGGGTACTCCAGCACACACCCGACCCGTACAAAGCGTTAGATGAGCTGATAAAGAAGCTTAAACCAGGGGGGTGGATAAGTACGGATATCTATCCACGTGATTTTAAATTACGACCATCTAAATCCAAATATCTTTGGCGCTGGCTCACAACACGAATGGATCAAGAAAAATTATTGGCCTTACTGGAATGGTATATCCCTAGGTGGTTCCCGTATGATACCCGGATAAAAAAGCATCCTATTCTCCGCAAGTACCTTGGCTCAATAATCCCCTGTTGGAACTATTCGCATACAAATCTACCCCGAGAGGACTTAATCCGATGGGCTGTTATGGACACATTCGACGCATTAGCGCCCAAATATGATAAGCCCGCAATGAAAAGCCAGTTTTTCCGGTGGTTTAAAAAGTTAGGGCTTGAGGAAATTGAAGTTCGGCGCGGCAGTAATGGTATTATCGGAAACGGGAAAAAACCGCGCGCATTTGATCAAGCTGATCCTAAATCAATCAATTCTCCTTAAACCTCTTCCCCGCAATTGGGGGGAGACGAAAACATCGCGGCCAGCAATGACGCTTTTAATTGGGCCCTTTCTGCCGTCACCTCTTCCAGCTCGCAATCAGAGACAATCTCGGAGAAACTGTCGCCGATTTGAGACTGATTCAATAATGACAGGGAGACCCATCGTCATCTTGGGCGACGCGCTGCAGGGCGGGGCCGCCAACTCCACTGGCCGACTCATTGCCAATCTGCACAGGCAAGGCTTGCCAGTTAAGCGCTGGTATTTCACGCCTACCCCAACCGATGCGCCGGCGCATTATTGCAGCCTGGATTCCCGAGTCAAGCGGCCGGGGCTGGAGCGGGTATTGAAAAACTTTTCCCGTCTTTGGGCTGACCGGCTTCGGCATCAACGCCATTCTGGCGCCTTGCTGCAAGCAGTGACCGCGTGTTCGCCGGGATTGATCAATGTTCGCAATGTCCATGATTGCGGGATCAACCATGACAGCCTGCGCGCGTTACCGCGCAACCTGCCTTTGGTTTGGACGATGCACGACTGTTGGCCATTTGACCGGCACGCGTTTACCTGGAGTACACACGGAAAAACCGAGCACGCTGCCTCCGATCTTGCGGGCGCAGAGGAAAGGCGGGAACAGTTTTTTAAGGAACGCCCCAATGTGGTTTTGGTGAGCCCCTCCAAATGGCTAGCGTGCGAAGCGAAACGCGCTGTGCCCTCCGGCATTCGTGTGGAGGTCATCCCAAATGGTATTACAACCAGCCAGTTTACTCCCCTCCCCAAAGCAGAAGCAAAAGCCAGACTGGGGCTGGATGCTAAACGGACTTGGATTGCATCCGCTTCCACCTGGGCAAACACTCGAAAGGGGATCGATCTGCTCCCGCCCGCGATGGGCCAATTGGATTGCTCGGGGTTGGGTTTGCTGTGTTGGGGCGGCGAACCGCCCACCTCTGATTTTCCGGCCCACCTCGCCGTGGAATATACCGGGCACATTCGTGATATGGATCGCTCGGCATTGATGTATGCCGCGGTCGACCTTTTCCTGTGCCCCAGCCGCGCAGATAACCTGCCCAACACCGTGCTTGAAGCAATGGCGTCGGGCACGCCGGTGATTGGCAGCGACGTGGGTGGCATTCCTGACATGGTGCGGCCCGGCGAGACCGGATGGCTGCACGAAAATGACAATGCCGATTCGCTCGCCCAAAAAATCCGCGAGGCACTGTCGCAAAGGGACAGGTGGCCAACTCTCCAACGCCGCGCACGGGAAGTAGCGGTGGCGGAATTTGATATTGAAGTCAACGCCCGGAATTATCGGCGCTTGTACGAGGAGTTGCTCGGCGGCAGTTAAGCCACCAAATCATCCAGCGAAACGGACGGGCGTTCGCGCAACCCCTGTTCTACATACAGCAAGTGCCACAGCTGAAACATCAGCACCGGCCAAATGCGATAGGTTTTTTCCGCGCGCCCTTCCAAGTGCGGTTGCACTATGTCTTGGAAAAATTCCGGCCTAAAAATTCCCTGTCGTTTCAGTCTTTCTCGTGACAGCAAATGTTCCACCACCGGTTTTAATCGGCCTCGAAGCCATTCGCCCAGCGGCAGCACAAAACCGCGCTTGCGACCGGCCAGCAAATCATCGGGCAACAAGTCGGCCACAGCTTGTTTGAGGAGATACTTTAAATTGCGCGGATCGGTGCGTTGAGATGCGGGAATGGAAAACACAAAATCCACCAACTCCGTGTCCAGAAAAGGCACGCGCGCCTCAAGCCCGTGCGCCATCGAAAAGCGGTCGGTCATAAACAAAAACTCCTCGGCCAACTGGCCGTGCAATTCCATTCCCGCCAAACGATCGCGCAACGGGCCTGATGCCTGTTGGTCGTATTGCGCTTGAATGAATTTGCTGGTGGAAAAATCGTTGCAGAATTGTTCCGACATCATTCCGGACTTTTCTTCATCCGTAAAATACCGCCTCAAAGCGTGGTAGCTCCCGCCAAAGGGCGCCCCACCCGCAAGGCCACGGGCGTGCAGCCAGAGTTGGAGGCGTTTCCAAGGTTTCTTTTCGTACTCGCGAAACTTGCCGTAGTTGCCGAAAAGTTCATCCCCACCCGAGCCAGTCATGGCCACTTTCACTTCGCGGCCCATCGCCTGAAAAACGTGCCACGAGGGGAGGCCGCCAGCGTAGGGTTCATCGAGCGCCCAGGCCATTTGCGGAAGGTCATCGAGCAAATGCTCCGGCTCAAGGACAATTTCGTGATGCTCCGCGCCCCAGCGATCGGCCACTTGTCGGGCCAGCGTGCGCTCATCCAGCGCGGCCCCTTCCTCGTCGGCAAACCCCAGCGTGTAAGTTCTCATCGGCCCATAACCCGCCTCAGCCATTAGCCCGGTGATGGCGGTGGAATCGATGCCGCCGGAAAGCGAGCAGGCGATAGGGACATCACTGAGGCACCAGCGATGAACTGCGGTCTTGAGGCGTTCGCGCAATTCCTCGGCCCAACCTGTTGTGGTTCGGCCAGTCACCGTCGAAGGCTCCAGCCGCCACCAGCGATTCACCTTGAGTTGGCGCGATTCCAAATCGAACGTGAAGGAATGCCCCGGCGGCAGGCGTTTGGAATTTTTGCAAATCGTTTTTTCACCGGGCACATACAGCAGTGAGAGATAGTGCCACACACTTTCCGGCTCCACCTCCAGCGAATAACCCGGCAGCTGCAAGAGGGATTTCAACTCCGAGGCAAAGGCGAACCGATCGGCGGTTTGATGATAATAGAACGGCTTGATGCCAAACCGGTCACGCGCGCCAAACAACCGCGCGCGCGCCACATCGTGCACCACGAGGGAAAACATCCCATTGAGCTTCGGCAGCATAGCCGGCCCTTCCGCCTCGTATAGACGCAAAACCACTTCCGTATCCGAGTGATCAGTTGTAAATTTTGCGCCTTTGGCTTCGAGCTGCTTGCGCAGTTCGGGAGCGTTGAAAATTTCACCGTTGAAAACCAAAATCACCGAGCCATCGGTATTGACCATTGGCTGCTTGCCCTCGGCCAAATCCACAATGGCAAGCCGACTCATTGCCAGGCCAGGGCTGCCGTCAGGCGCAATATACTCGCCAGTCTCATCTGGGCCGCGATGGGTAAGGGCGGTTTTGAGACGCGTGAGTTCCGCCTCTTCGAATTTTCCTGCTATGCCTGCAATGCCACACATAAATCGCTGGCCCACCGTGTCCTCAAGGCGACTGGCACTCAATTCAATTTCATTCCCAGCCATAAAGAGCTTGCCAGTGGCCCTGCCCACGGCGGATGAAGAGGAAGCGAGCATGAAACTTCTAGCCCTCACTTTTGGCGATGAAAACTGCGCCAGCACCCGATACCGGTTGCTCCAGTATCAACCTTTGATGGAGGCCGAAGGCATAACTCTGGATCACACGCCGGCCAAGTCTTTTGACCAATGGAATGCGCTGCGGGATTATGATGCGGTGATCCTGCAGAAAACGCTGCTCAGCCGCCGTAAAGTGCGCCGCTTGGCCAAGCGCTCCAAGCGATTACTATATGACGCGGACGATCGCATTTGGCTTCGCCCCGGCAAACCCTACAGTTGGCTCACTCGTTTGCGCCTGTCACTGCGCGTGCGGCAAATCTGCCGGTACGCCGATTGCTGTATGGCCGCCAACGGCATCATCGCCGACGACCTCCGCCAACATGGTGCGGATCCCGTGGTGATCCCGATGGCGCTGGACGGCAACATTTGGTACCCCCCCGAAAAACGCGAAGGCCCCCTCACCGTCGGCTGGACCGGTAGCCCCGGCAGCCTCCAATACCTCGAACCCATTCGCCCCGCGATAGTTGCCGCGCAACGTGCCCACCCCGAGGTGCATTGGCAAATCCACTGCGGAAAAGACCCCGCTTGGGGTGATCTAAAATACGAACACATCCCTTTCACCCCCGGCAATGAACCGGCAACCGTCCGGCAATTTGACATCGGCCTGCTCCCCCTCCCCGACGGCGAATTCGCCCAAGGTAAATCCCCCATTAAAGCCCTCCAATACTTCGCCAGCCAAGTCGCCCTCATCCACGCTCCAGTGGGTGCCACAGTGGAGTTGACGCGCCAAAACACTTTGGGACTGGCAGTGGCAAATCCAGAGCAATGGGAAGCTTGCCTGACGCGATTGATTACCAATGACCCCCTACGTGCAGAGCGCTCTGCAACGGCCCGAGATGCATTTTTGGACACGCATAATCAAGCCCTCGTGTTTCAGCTTTGGAATGCGCTTTTACGCGGTTGACTGAAAATCATCCTTTGAGGGGTCATCAAACCATTTTGCCAATCGATTCAGATCATTCGCTGAATCAAGCATTTCAGGTGCATTTGCCCCGATCTCAACCCGAATGGAGGCACTCGCATTCTTCTCGTAATAGAAACGGGCCGTTTCCATTTCCAACGGACGACTAATAAACACTCCCCAAGCATATCGCTGGGCCAGCTCGATTTGTTTTGCTGAAGGAGGTTCCTGCTTATGTAACTCCCCAAGGAGTTGCAAATAATCGTGTTTGGATTGCGGATCCAAAGTGAAGCCGCGGCAGTCGTATCGCCCCGTGCCGGCGGTCACCACTAGCTTTCCAAACATAGCCGCTTCGATGCCCGCCGTTCCGCGCACGGTGACACAAAAGTCCATGCACTTGATCAACGTCAACGTATTCACCGCGCTATCGGCAGAAATTATTTTGATGTGATCCGGCAACGAAGGCAGCACTCTTTCCACGGCCAGTAATTCAGACGGCTTACCCAGATGCCCATCACGCGCATCCTTAACCACGTTGGCCGGATGGATTTTGATCACCCAATTTAGAGCTGGATTCGCCGCTGCTGCCTTGACTGTTTCCACCAGCCATTCCTCGTAACTGGCGAACAAATCGGTGCCCCAAAAAAAAGTTCCATCCCAGAGAATATGCGGAAAAATAACGGCGGTCTTTTTATCGGGATCCAACTCCAGATGGGATCGCAATTCCTCTGGATTGGAGATCTCCTTGTTGAATTGAGTGCCCACTTCACTATACCAGTCACCGCTTTGGTAACAAGCTTGGATCTCGGTTGCGATGGATTCAGAATACGATTCCGCCCAAGTCATCCTCTGAATTTCCTCCCAAGATTGATCCGACAACGATGATGGATGGTCATCGCGGGTTTCCGGACGGTAACGCTTCAGCATCAACACATTGCTTTTGTGAGCAGCATTCCAGGTGATTGTGTCCACGCCCTGACTCACCGAATAATCAAACAGCATTCCATTTCGGTTGTATCCCTTGTCGCTAAAGACAACTAAATCCGGCGAATGTCGCGCCATAATTCGCCGAGCCGCCAGCGCATATTTCAAACCGGTGGCCACATATCGCTCCAGCAGTTCTCGAACCCTTGGATCTTCCAACGATAACTCTCCCAGCCGCAAGTGCCGAAGGACAGTGGATGCCGCTGATTTCCCAACCCGCATCCCCTCAAACTCCAATGCAAACAAATCGTCCACACTCCGCATTTTCCTAATCCATCGGCTAACCAAGTGGCCCCAGACCGGAGCGGTGAACTGATCCCAATGAACGACTTTCGCCCCCGCCAGTTCTCTATATTGTGAGGTCAATTCCGTGCCTCTTTGGTTGAGCACGGTGGTCTGAAAGCCGCTTTTCTTTAGCGCACCCAGCAACACGCATTCGATGGCCAGCATTCGGGAATAATCTGAACTGACAAGAATAACTCGCCGGTTCTGGTGCTGCCCTTGGGAAGCTCGATCCACGATTCGGTGAATCTTCCGCAACTCATCCGCGGAAAATTTTCCCACCTTGTGCCTCGATTGTTCGGCATCGGATACCCTTAATTTCTGAACGCCTGCTTGCACGGTCTTGCAAACGTCCTTTACCCAAAAGAGCCTTCCAAAACGGAAAAGCCCGTCGGAAATTACCCGTTGAAATTGCATTCCAGCTTGCTCAGGCACGCCCCCGAAGTACCGGATTTAGAGCAAATATACAACCTCACGGTTGAGTTGGATGCAAAAATCAGCTTTACCGACCTCTGTACCGTGATTCACACTCGGCTGAGAGGGTGATCGTTGTAAATTTGCCTCCCTTGACCAATGGGATTTTAAGTATTGCCGTTCACCTAAATCAATCGTTAGAGGATTCATTGCAATGTTCCATCGACGCTGACAAATTTTAGCCCATTAACACCTATTATGAACCCTACTGTTTTAGTCACCGGCGGCGCCGGTTTTATTGGCCGCGAAACCGTCCGAAAATTGTTGTCCAACGATTACCCAGTCATCGCCTATGACCTGACCGAGCAGATTGCCAGACATCAGGATTTTTTCGAAACACTAGACTCACCCCGGCTCACGGTAAAAGCCGGATCGATTCTTGACCGAACATCCCTACGATCCGCATTTCAAGGTGCCCAAGTGGTTCTCCACTTGGCAGCTATGCTCGGCGTCCGGCGCACCGAGGACAATCAACTGGCGTGCCTTGAATCTAACATTAACGGGACGGACTATGTGTTGGATGCATGCGTCAGTCATGGCGTCCAGAAAGTGGTGGTGGCCTCATCTTCCGAAGTTTATGGAGAACCCACCCAAAACCCGGTGAGCGAATCAAATGAAACCAAAGGCAAAAGTGTTTATGCCATTTCCAAAATGGCCGGCGAAGAGCTAGCCAAAGGATACCACCAACTCTTTCCGCAGCTTCAATACACAATCACACGTTTTTTTAACACCTATGGCGAAGGGCAAGTAGCACAATTCGTGCTGGCACGTTTTGTACGAAATGTTTTGGAGGGCCGAAATCCTGTTGTTTATGGCACGGGCAAACAGGTTCGCAGCTACTGCCATGTGGATGACACCACCGATGCGCTCATCGAAATCATTGAAAACCCAATTTCCAACGGCAAGGTTTACAACATTGGCAACTCCACACAAGTCACCACACTGGCGGAGTTAGCCCAAAAAGTTATTGATATCCTCGCCCCTGACAAAGGGATCTCCGTCGAAATCTTGGGGGATTTTGAGGGATCCGACCGCATCCCTGAACGCGAAGTTCATACCCGTTACTGCGACACCTCTTTGGCAATGACCGAACTGGGTTTTGAACCCAAAATATCCATTGAAGAAGGCATCCAACGCATTGCGGCCCATGGGCAATCGTATGACAATTGGCCCGGCTTGTAGAGACAGACGTCCGATGCACGACAGTAAACGCATTCTCGCCGTTATCCCAGCCAGAGGGGGATCTGTATCGGTTCCGCGAAAAAACATCCAGCCCTTGGGCGGCGAACCGCTTTTGGTTTATACTCTTCTTCAGGCCCAACAAGTGCCGGAGTTGGATTTATTTGTGGTATCGACCGACAGCGCGGAGATCAAACAAGTGGCATGCGAGTATGGGGTGAGCGTTATTGACAGGCCTTCCGCTCTGGCATCCGACACGGCTTCAACGGAAGCAGCCCTGCTTCATGCGCTAGATGAATTGGAAGCTCAGGGCCGCGCATTATTCGATTATGTAGTGGTCATGGAGCCGACCTCTCCTTTTCGAATGCCCGAAACAATCAGCAAATGCATTCGACGCCTGATCGAATCCGGCGAAGACTCGTTAATGACGGTGAGAGAAACACGCGACAACATTGGAACGATTTGCAATGGCGTCTTCCAGCCATTACATTCGGACGCGCCTAGGCGGCGGCAGGAACGCAAGCCATTCTATGTTGAAAGCAGCACCGTTTATGTATGCCGCGTGCCGTACCTGCGCCAAACCGGCACTTTGGTTTCTCAATCATGGATGGCAGAAATAGTTGCTGACGAGGAAGCAATAGACATCAATACCCCTGTGGATCTCCAGATTGCTGATGCGATAATGCGGTCCCGCAATCACAAATCAAAATGAAAAAAACTGTTACCATTGGGAATCGCGAGGTGGGTGATGGCTGCCCTCCCTATCTTATTGCTGAAGCAGCCATTAGCCACCAAGGCAACTTTGAAACAGCTCAGCGAATGGTTCACATTGCCTACGCGATGGGATGTGATGCGATCAAATTTCAACTCCATGTGCTGGATGATGAAATGCTGCGCACAGCACCACAATCGGACAACTTCGACGAACCCCTTTGGGACACACTGGAAAAAACAAACTTTTCCATTCCGCAACACAAGCAACTCAAAAAACTTTGCGAACAGCTGGGCATCCACTATTTGTGCACCCCCTTTTCAGCCGCAGCCGCGGATATTCTGGATAAAATGGATGTTGTGGCATTCAAAGTGGGCTCAGGCGAACTCACCAATATTCCCTTGCAGCAACACATCGCCGCCAAGAACCGGCCTATGATCGTCTCCACCGGGATGGCACTCATCCCTGAGATTCGCCAAACCGTGAATGCCATCAAGAAACTCAAGACCCCACTTTTGCTAACCCATTGTGTTTCGGCTTACCCGTGCCCATATCACCGTGTGAATTTGGGAAATATTCCCCGCTATCGGAAATTGTTCGGGATCCCAACCGGACTTTCAGACCACAGCAGAGGCATCTACACATCCCTCGGTGCCGTTGCGCTAGGGGCGTGCGTGATTGAAAAGCATTACACACTCGATAAGCTGCAATCTGGGCCGGATCATCCTGTTTCATTGGAGCCATACGAGTTGGGCGAACTGGTCAAGGGCTGCCGCGCTGTCTATGAAGCGGGGGGCTCGGAACGAAAGATTTTCCCGGAAGAGAAGGAAATTATAGCTTGGGCCCGGGAAAGTGTGGTGTCGATCCAGGCAATCCCGAAGGGCACAAAAATTTCCAAAGACCACGTTTGGGTCAAGCGGCCCTCGCCAGGCCCAGGGGCCATCCCCGCAAAAGATTTCGACTCAGTGATTGGCAAATCCGCCAAGGTTGATATCACCAAGGATCGGCAGATTTTAAAGAAGGAAATCGGCTGATGAAGCGCCGTATCTTGGCCATCTTGGAATCAAGAGCCACATATGGCTACTCACGGAACGTTATGCGGGCCATGAGTGATTTTTCGGAATTGGAATTAACAACGCTGGTAACCGGAATGCACTTGGTGCCCGAATTGGGGAATTCAATTGAAACTATTCAAGCCGATGGATTTCCCATTTCCGAAACCGTGCCCATGTACGCCTCAGACTCAAGT
>Ga0302117_10000420_pt1 | contig 18136 bp, 12 predicted proteins | sample AG5_322_MG_FD_203112 | JGI IMG/M metagenome (GOLD analysis project Ga0302117, IMG submission 203112) | Marine microbial communities from Western Arctic Ocean, Canada - AG5_32.2 | ecosystem: Environmental > Aquatic > Marine > Oceanic | place: Canada: Western Arctic Ocean | collected 2017-10-01 | reverse complement strand
CACGTAGCGATGAACACACCGAGCGCGATCTTCCAGGGACGCGCTCGGGGCAGGCAGAATAAAACAGCGAATTGCCAGAAGATCTCGTAAATGGCGCCGGCCAGAGAATGGTTGGCCCATTGCGCGCCCGGTCCGGAGTAGAACTTCACACCGAAGCCGACCGGGACGGCCAACGCCATTCCGACCACAGCCAACCAACGCGCGCGCGTTGTCGATGAGGGTGGTTTTGAACTCATCGTTTCACAGCCCGGCTTACGAAATCTAGGCGCTGGCCAGCCATTGACGCAGGACCTTCAGGTCCTTCTGCATCAGGCGGATCATGGGCTTGCCCTCGCCGTGCTCGTACTCGTGATGCTGGGAAATTGGGCCGTTGAAGGAAGACTTCTTGAGGGTTTTGAAGAAGGTCTTGTTGACCATGCCTTCGCCAAGCGGACACCAGGCCGCTTTCCAACCCCTCTCCAGCTTCGCCCATTTGAAATCTTTCACGTAGATCGCGCCGAAATGCGGCTGCATCAGATGCGCGTGGGATTCCCAGGCGTAGCCGCCTTCGACCGTTGCGTGGCCGATGTCGAAACAGACCGCGAGATATCGGGGATCAAGATGCTTCACCAGGTCGTAGAGATCCCAAATCGGCGCGCCGACGTAGTTCTTGCCGGAGTGATTCTGGTAACAACCCTGAATGCCGATCTCCTTGTTCATCGCGGCCAGGTCCTTGAGCTTCGGGCGAATCTCGTCGAGCTGCAGCGGGATGGATCGCTTGCGGTCGTATTTCCAGTAGTCCATCCGATAGCGCTTGATCCCGAGTTTCGCCGCTGCACGGAGGGCCGCTTCAGTGTGGGGCTGATCCACGGAGTTAATGCGAGTGGTCATGATGCCGATCTCCAGCCCGCGTCGCTTGAGCGCGGCGGCCAGCTTTGGCAATTCATCCGGAGCGCGTTCGGGCTCGATCTGGCCCTTAGGACGCACAGGGCATTCGATGCCGTCCCAGCCGATCTCCGCTGCCATGTCGGCGGTGTCGTCGTAACTGAGATTCTGAAAGGGCTTGGAAAAGCCGACGATCTTGTAGCGGCTTTTGGGCTTGGCGGCAGCGGACAGGACCTGAGTCGCCGGCGCGACCATGGCGGCGGCGGCGAGAGTTGTTCGGGCGGCGAACTGGCGGCGGGAAAGGGAGGAAGTTGAACTCATGGCAATTGAGGCTTTCAGTCGTGGCGCGAGTAGACAAGCCAGTTTTCGATGAAGGTCTCCAGTCAAAAGACAGTTCTTCGCTTATCAGGCGCCGTTTTTCGTCGGTCCGCATGGCTTCGGTAAGACGACTCTTCTTGAAACTCTGGACTCGATACTGCGCGAGCGCGGGCGGCAAACGCATTTGGTCCGCCTCAATGAATCTCGCCCCAAGCTGACGCGCAACGAGCTGGCGGCCCTCGCCGGCGATATCGAGCCGGGCGACATCCTGCTGGTCGATGCCGCCGAGCAGATGAGCCGTCTCGCCTGGATGAATTTCAAGCGAAAGACCTCCCACGCCGCAGGGATAGGTTTGGCCCGATGGATTCGTTGCGCGCCGGACGCCGATCCGTCTCATTCTTCGGTGTCATTCCAAGGGTCGCGCTGTTGATCTCGACGGGCGGTGTCGATTGGCCTATTCGTAGCTCTTCGAACCGATGGAACAACACCGACTGCCATTCACGATCACGGATGTTTACGCCGGCTTTGCCCGCGTGGACGGTTTTCTGGTCGTCGACGAAGAGCACATGTTGTTCGAGTATCAGATGGCGGACAACATGCTTGGGGCTCTGCGCGGCAAGATTCAGAAACGCAAGGTCCGCTATCGCGACATTGAGGCGGTCGAATTTAAGAACGGATGGTTTTCCTCGTGGATTGAATTTCGCGCCAAAACCATGCGGACCTTCACGAAGTTTCCGCACAAGGACCGCACGATGCTGCGGGTCGCCATCGAGAAGAAACATCGCAAGGCGATGAAGGCCGCTCTTTCGGAGATCGATTTGCGGCGCAGCTATGCTGATGCGGACCGGCTGTTGGATCGGGGAAAACGGCGCCAGGGCAGGAAGGCAAGCGCCAGGGCTGCGGCGGCAATGGCGCCGGATTCGGAATCCCAGTCATAAAACGCTGCAGTCATTCCTGATCGTATGCGCGGCGCTTTTCAACCGGCGTTCACGCATGGAGCGAGAATTCACAGACGTCCTGCGATTTGCCCAAGCGGGCTGTTTGCAGAAAAGGCTTGTTCTTTCTTTTTAGCGGCGTCTCCATGGACGGGAATCTGTTGTGTCGGTTTTTCCGCCAAAGATGGCGACCTTACGATGACGCTCGGCAAGCTGTTGCTCGACAAAAGACTCCTGGATGAGGGGCAACTGGAGGAACTCCAGGCGCTTCAAAGGACCGATGGCGTTCGGCTCGATCAGGCGATAATCGATAGGGGACTGCTCACTGAACGGCAATTACTGGAGGTCATGGCGGAGCAGTTGCATCTGCCTTTTCTGGAGTTGGACGGCCTCACGATCGATGAGTCGGCCCTGCAGTCGCTGCCTTCGAAGATAGTCTACCGCAAGCGGCTGCTCCCGATAGAGCGGGAGAACGGGACGCTGAAGGTGGCCACAAGCGACGCCTTCGATCTCTACGCGCTGGACGACGTCCGGATGATGACGGGGCTGGATATTCAGCCCGTCCTGGCCCTGCGCGAGGAGATCGAAAAGCACATCAAGGCTCATTACGGTCTCGGAGGCGACACGCTCGATGAGCTTGCGGCGGACGAGGGCGTGGAGGTGGCCGGCGTGGAGGGCGACGAGGACGATCTGCTGGAGATGGCGCAGGAGGCCAGCGTCATCAAACTGGTCAACGAGTTCATCCTCGAGGCGGTGAATGAGCGGGCGAGCGATATTCACATCGAGCCGTATGAGACGACGATGGCGCTTCGCTATCGGATTGACGGTGTGTTGCAGGAAGCCTCGGTGCCGCCGCAGATGCACCGGTTCCAGGCGGCGATTATCAGCCGCATCAAGATTCTCGCGAACCTCAACATCGCCGAGCGTCGCGTTCCGCAGGACGGCCGCATCAAGTTCAACGTCGGCGGCCGGCAGATCGACGTGCGTGTCAGCGTGATTCCAATGCTTTTCGGAGAGGGCGTGGTCATGCGCCTGCTCGACAAGGCGAACATTCTTTTCAAGCTGCGGGAGATCGGCATGGACGCCGACACCTACGGGATCTTCCGCGGGCTGATTGAGCGTCCGCATGGGATCGTGCTGGTCACAGGCCCCACCGGGAGCGGAAAGACCACGACGCTCTATTCCGCGCTCAACGAGATTATCGGGCCCGAATTGAAGGTGCTTACGGTGGAGGATCCGGTGGAGTATCACCTCTCCGGGGTAAACCAGATTCCGGTGAACACTCAGGTCGGCATGACTTTTGCCGCCGGGTTGCGCGCGATTCTCCGTCACGATCCGGACGTGGTGATGATCGGCGAGATTCGCGATCTCGAAACGGCGCAGGCCGCGATACAGGCTTCGCTGACCGGCCATCTTGTTTTGTCCACTTTGCATACCAACGACGCGCCTTCGGCGGCGATGAGACTGACGGACATGGGTATCGAGCCGTATCTGGTGAGCAGCACGCTGGCGGGCGCCATGGCGCAGCGCCTTGTGCGGCGAATATGCGAGAACTGCAAGATTTCGTACCGCCCCGATCCGGCCAAGACGCCGGCGGACTTCGGATTGAAAGAGGGCGAGGAAGTCTGGCGCGGCGAAGGTTGCGAGCGCTGCCGAAAGACCGGGTATCGCGGCCGCATGGGCATTTACGAACTGATGACGATGACCGATGAGATCGCCGAGATGATTGTGAATCAGGAGGCGGCCAACGTGATTGGAGCCAAGGCGTGCGAACAGGGCATGCGGCTACTTCGCGAGGACGGCTGGATCAAGGTGCGCCGGGGGGAAACAACCCTTGACGAAGTGCTGACCTGCTCCGCGGTTTGAGCGGGACTGAATGCCGCGGTTCGGACGCGAAGACATGGGCAAATTTCAATACACCGCGATGAACAACGGGGGCCGGCGCGTGACCGGCGAGCTGGAGGCCGAAACCGAGGCCGCGGCTCTGCGTGTGTTGGAGGAGCAAAACCTGTTTCCTGTTTCCGTTGTGAGCGCGGCAAAGGACGCTCGCGATGAGGACGGCAATTCCAGGGTTCGAGTCCGCTCGCGGGACGTGGGGCTGATGTACGGGCAACTGGCGGATCTGGTCGGCTCCGGGGTGCCGATGCTGCGGGCGCTCGATTCGCTGATTCGGTCAACCGTGAACAAGAAGCTCAGGCAGGTGCTTCGGCAGGTCCGTAAGCAGGTCGCCGACGGCAGAACGCTGACCGAGGCATTTCGCGAGTTTCCGGAAGTGTTTCCCCTGTTGCACACAAGCATGGTGCAGGCAGGCGAGCGCGCCGCGTTTCTGGAGGATGTGCTGCGCAGTCTTTCGGAGTTTCTGGAGCGGTTGGACGAATTGCGCGGCAAGGTCCTGGGCGCCCTGACCTACCCGGCCATGCTTACCGCCGCCGGGGTGTCGGTGATGGTGGGGGCGCTGCTGTTTTTCATTCCGCGCTTCGAGCCGCTGCTTGAGGGCGCGCAGAAGCCCCTGCCGACCGAGCTGCTTTTCGGCGCGAGCCATTTTGTTCGCGAGTTCTGGTTTATGATTCCGCTCGGCATGATTTTCGCCGGCGCCGCTCTTTGGTCCGCGCTGAAGAACGAATCCACCCGGCTGCTCTTTGAAAAACTGCGGCTGAAGATTCCGGTCGCTGGAACCGCGTTGCGCATGGTTGCGATCACGCGTTTCTGCCGGATACTGGGCACGATGCTTGCCAATGGCGTCCCCATGCTTTCGGCTCTGAAAATCAGCGGAAACGCCACTGGCTCGACGATTCTCGGCCTTCAGATCGCCGAAGCCGCGAGTAGCGTGCGGGACGGGAACACCCTCTCGGACCCGCTTGCCAGCGGCGGATTCTTTCCCGACCAGATTATTGCGATGATCTCCGTGGCCGAGGAATCGAACAAGCTGGACAAGGTCCTTCTGCAGATCGCGAACACGGTGGAGAGGCGGACCAATCGACAGGTCGATCAGGCGGTTCGGCTGGTCGAGCCGGTCATTCTCTGCGCCGTCGCCACTGGCATCGGGTTCCTCGCCCTGGGTCTGTTGCTGCCCATCTTCACGCTGGCAAGTTCCCTCGGAAATTAATGATCTCTACCGCGAATGGCGGAAAACGATCTGGATCTCCCGCCGGGTGAGTCCATCGGAATGCCCGCAGATCAGGGCCCTGCTTTAGGACCGCGGCCGATTTTCCGATGTCAATAAGTTGAATTACAACTTGTCAGTGGGCGTCCTAAGCTCTTAGCTTAATGGATAGTAGTAACACAACATCATGATACTGAAGGCATCTAAACAACAACATATAGCGCGTCGGAGCGCATCGGGTTTCACTTTGATCGAGATTCTGCTGGTGATTGTGATCATCCTCATGCTGGCGGGGGCGATCGTGGCGTTTCTGCTGCCGCAGCAGGAAGGAGCGGAGAAAAACACCACCCGACTGCTGCTCAGCCAAGTGGCAAACTCTCTCGACACCTACCGTCTGAACCTGGGCCATTACCCATCCGAGGAGGAAGGCGGACTGAGCGCCCTCGCCAAAAAACCGACCTTTGAAAATGAGAGGATGGCCGATAAATGGCAGGGCCCCTATCTGAAGCCCGGAGCCGTGGTGGAGGATCCCTGGGGCAACGCGCTTCGCTACGAACCCGTCGATGCCACCCTGGATGAAGACGCTGGAGCCGGGGGGTTGCCATTCAAGCTTTACTCCCTCGGCCCGGACGGCCAGCCGGAGACTGAGGACGATATTTCACTTGTCGCCGAAGTCGATGAAACCGGCGCCCCGATTGGGGCGGACGAGCTCTAGCGCCTTCCTCATGTAAATGATCCTCACGAAAACGGGTCGGCAACGCGCGGATCAGGCGGTCACACTGGTGGAGTTGATTCTGTCTCTCGCGCTGCTCATGATTCTTGCCGGAGCCGTTGTCTTCAGTTTTTCAAGCCTTCAAAGCAATCGTCAGCTGGACGAGGGTCTCGCGCGGTTGGAGACGCTTCTCGGCTTCGCCCGGGCGCATGCGGCCCATAGCGGGCAGCCGGTCTATCTCACATTGGAGGCATCGGGCGAGGGGATCGAGTCCGTGCCGCGCCTGCAGGTCAAATGGGAGCCGAGACCCTTTGAGGAACCGGGCGCGCTCATGAATCTCACCGTCTTGCCGCCCATCGCGGACACCGTGAATGAACTTGTCGCGGTGACGGTTTTTACGGAGCCCGACACCGGACTGGATGACGCAGCATCGCTGTTGGCGTCGAATGACTCGCTCTCCGAAGTCTCGTTCGAATCCGGGGAAACTTCCGAAACCCAGTCCGGTGAAACGACTGAGATCGCCTCGTTCGCGTTTTTCCCCGATGGCTCGAGCGATTCGGCGAAGTTGCTGGTCACTTCGCGCGATCCCGACGACCAACGGCGGTTCCTTCTGGAGCTGGTTGGCCTCACGGGCGCAACGCGCAAGAAGCTCCTGGATGAAAACAATATTGAGATTCTGGACGAGGAGTCACTCGAAGCGGCGTCAACGACAGAGGATTCCTTCATGGAGTCCGGGTCCGCGGACTTCGTCCCGTAGTTCGTCATGAATCCAAGGGCACACAGAACGCGGTTTGGCGGAAGCAGCGGCGCCATCCTCCTTGAAGTTGTGATTGCGCTGGCGATCTTTGTCGCCGCCGCGGGGGTGATTACGGTCGGCATGAACGCCGCGGTGAGCAGTGTTGAGCGGCAGCGACTCAGCGCGCATGCGGTGAATCTTTCCGTGACCGTCATGTCCGAGTTGCGCGTGGGAATGCGGTCATACGCGCCGGCCGATCCCGAGCCGTTCGATGCGCCTTTCACGAACTGGACCTGGCAGGTCGTCACCACGCCTGAAGCCTCGATCGAGGCCGAAACCGGTTTTCAACACGTCGAAGTGATCGTTCGTCACGCGGAGCCGCGGCACGTTTTTCGTCTGGCGGAACTGGCGCCCGTCAGCACGAACGACATGACGGTATTTGAAGCGCCATGAAGACGAATTGCCCATCGCGCGAAAAACCGGGGACGGCGGCGTTCTCCCTGCTGGAGGTGCTTCTTGCGATCCTGATTGCCGTCGGGTTGATGCTGGCCGTCTTGTATTTCTACCGACAGGCTGCGGATCTGCGAGTGCAGGCGCTCAAGGCGAGCGAGCGCATTCGCGAGACGCGACTGGTCATGCAGCGCCTGACCGGCGAACTCCGGCAGCTTTTCCATCATAAGGCCGTGATCGCCTTTCAGGGTGATTCAAACTCCGTTCAGTTCGTGACCGCGCGCCTTCCCGATCGATCGTCATGGGCGGGCGAGGAACTGGGCCGCTCGACCCGTCCGGCGTCCGGTCTCGTCATCGTGCGTTATCTCGGCGGCCCGATGAGCACAAACGGACTTTTCCGCTCTGCTCAGCCCCTCGTTTCTCTGCGCGATCCCCTGGATGTCGGAGTCGAATCGGAAAGCGAGGTCGAGGAGGAAGTCATGTCGGATGAGAGTGAGGAGGGCGATGGTGAGGAGGGCGATGGTGAGGAGGGCGATGGTGAGGAGGAGCTGGCGGCGGAAGACGAATCGGAGGTCAAGGCGGCCTTTGGAACGTTGTCGGCTCCGGCCCTGTTGACGCGCAACATTCGTTTTTCGCGGTTTCGATTTTGGAATGGCGAAGCGTGGCAGGACAACTGGACCTCGTCAGAACCTCCCGCCGCGATCGAGATCAGTCTCGGGCTGGATCCAATGCCGCCGGAATACGAGCCGGATCAGTATCCGTTTGAGTTATTTCGCCGGGTTCTGAGCCTGCCTTTTGACGAAGTGTCGGAGCCTGAAACGGAAGGCGATGAGACAGTCGCCGAAACGGAGGACCCGCGATGAGGGCGCGAGCCCGCCTGAAAACCTTCGGTGGGCGACCCCGGCGGGCGTTTGTTCTCATTGGGACGCTTATCGTGATCATGCTGGCCTCGATGATCGCGATCAGCCTGATGTTTCAAATGCGTGTGGAGGAGAAATCGACTGCGGCGGGGATCGGTTCGGAGCAGGCCTGGGCGGCGGCGATGGGCGGCGTGCGCAAGGCGATGCGCGCGATCGCGACAAACGGCCTCGCGGGAATCAACTTGCGGGACGATCCGGGCTTTTTTCGCTCGCAGCTCGTGTTTGACGACGGTTCCGAGCAATGGAGGTTCTCGGTCTACTCGACGAGCGACGATCTCGAAGCGCCGGTTCTCCACGGTTTGTCCGACGAGGCCGGCAAACTCAATGTGAACCATGTGACCGAAGCCGCATCCTGAGGGAGCCGAGCAGGCCTACTACGACACGCTGACCTTACCCTACCAGATTCACAACGGTCCGCTCGCGACCGTCGATGAGCTGCTTCTCGTTCGCGGTTTCACCAAGGCGGTTCTCTACGGCGAGGACGCCAACTTGAATCGTCTTCTGGATGCGAATGAGGACGACGGCGATCTGCGGTTTCCGCCCGACGATGAAGACGGCGCTCTGAACCCCGGACTCTACCCGTTCCTTACTGTCTCGTCCTACGAGCCCAATCGAACGCTCGACGGTCGGCCGCGCGTCTCCATCAACGACGCGAGCGCAAGCCTCCCGACGAACGGCCTGCCCGAAGGGGTCCTGACGTTTGTCGCGGCGCTGCGGCGCAACAAGACGCCACTCGCTCATCCCGCGGCCTTGCTTGAAGGGAGCAGGACGATGCCGGACGAGAGCGGCAGGGACACGGAATATTTGGCGGGCGTCGGCGAGGAGGAGTTGCCGGCCGTGTTGGATCTGCTTTCCAGCACAAATGCGACCGAGCTCTTCGGGCTGATCAACGTCAACACCGCCTCGGCGACCGTTCTGCAAACCGTGCCGGGCATCGACGAGTCGCTCGCCGAAGCCCTTGTGTCGGCCCGATCCAGCGTATCGGAGGAGGATCGCCGGACGACAGCGTGGCTCTTCACTGAGAGTCTTGTCGATGCCGAGGAGTTCAAGGAGATCGCGCCATTTTTGACGGCTCGCGGTTTTCAATACCATTTTCGAGTTGTTGGATATGGCGTCGTATCACGGCAGCACAGAATCCTCGAAGTTATCATCGACGCCGCCGACGGGACCCCGAAAACGATCTACCTCCGCGATGTCACCCGGCTTGGCCTGCCGTTTCCCCTCGATAACCCGGATGAGACGGGGTTGGAACTCGCGGGCGAAGCAACGCTCTGAACTCAATATGATGTGGAATTATCCGACATGTTTATCTTTTCAGCGGACAAATACACAAGATAGTGTGGTGTATTGATCAATAAACCCAAAATGGGCGAAAAATCCTCAAAGAGCGAAAACCGGCGAATCTTAAAGTTTTCCGGCCTGATGGGTTCGCGGCGTTCTCGTCAGAGGAGCGCAGTCACAGCCGTTGAAGTTGCCGTGAACGTGCTGAAGGTCGTCCAGGCGAGTCGCCGCGGAGGAAGTCCTTCCATCACTCGAAGCGTCTCGGTTGAGCTGGATCTGAAGGAGGAGGAGAATTCCGATCCGCAGGCCCTTGGCGGCGCGATCGCGGCGAGCCTTTTCGCGCTGAAGATCAAGCCCGGCCCGGTGGTGATGAGCGTCCCGCGGGACCGGGTGATTCTGAAGACCATCAACGTGCCTCTGGTCACGAACGAGCGAGAGTTGGCCTCGATCGTTCGTTTTCAGATTGCGCGCGACCTGCCTTTTCCCATTTCCGATGCGGTTGTTGATTTCCGGGTGACGGGAAGAATTGCCCGGGCATTTGCGGCTAACCGGGAGGGAAATGGCAAAGGGGCGCCGGAAGAGGCCGATGAGGACGACAGCCCGGTCGAGCGCCTCGAAGTCCTGGTCGCCATCGTTAAGCGGGACTGCATCGATTTTTTTCGCCAGACTGCCGAAGCGGCAAAGCTGAACCTCGTGGGTCTGGGTTGGTCGGGCTACGCAAATTTTCGCTGTCTGCAGGCGTGCGGATACTCTGACGACGACGCGGTCGCGCTGGTTTCCCTCAATCCTGACTCTGTGAACGTGGATGTCGTTGCCTACGAAACCATTCTTTTCAGTCATAGCGCCGCCATTCGCCCCCCGAACGATCCAGCTTCGGAACCCGCAGCGGAATTGGAGCCCGTCAAACGAGATCCGGAAATTGAACCTTCCGCCGAGATCGTGGATCCCGCCGCGTTCGCGCAGTGCGCCGCGTTGGAAGTCGTGCGCAGTCTTCACGCCTATGGCGGCGTGGAACAAGGCGCGCCGGTGACAAAGGCCGTCATCGCCGGGACGACCGGTTGCGAATGGACTGTTGTCGACCTCGTCGGGGAGGGACTTGACCTGCCTTGTGTTTTTCTGGATCCGGCTGCGGCGCTCGGCCTGCCGCACGGCATGCGCAAGGACGCAGCCGACTCGGTGTCGACCATCGGACTGGCGCTGGGCGCCTGCCTTCCGGGGGGATTGTCCTACAATTTTCTCGACCCCAAGAAGCCCGCGGTTCATCGCGATCTCGGTCGGATCAAGATGGTTGCCGGGATCGTCGCAGGGGTGGCCATTTTCCTGACGCTCTTTGGAGTCCGATCCTCGCTTCTCAAGAAACGCGAGGCTGTCCATGCGGCTCTGCGTCAGGAGTTGGCCGACGAAAAATCCAAACAAAAGATCTACCGCGCCGGGCGCCTGCAGGCGAAAACGGTGCGGGAGTGGACTGCGGGCCGCGGCCTCTGGCTCGATCACTTTGCCCACCTGAGCGCCATTCTGCCTTCCAGCGAGGAGATCTATCTCACCTCATTCACCGTCGGTCGTTCGGGCTCCATCCGGATGGGAGTCCAGGCCAGGAGCGGGGAGATCGTCGCGCGTCTGGACGCAACGCTGCGCGAGTCGGGCTACGAGGTCAAACCCATCGCCATAACGCCGGGCTCTGATCGGCATGGCTATCCTTTTCGATCCAGTGTGGAGATTTTGATTCCCGCGAAAATGGAGTTCGATCTCGCGGCGGTCGCGCCCCCGGCCCGGCCGGCGGACGACGGGTCGCTGGACGCGTTGAAGGGAGGCGGGCAATGAATCACCGGGAAAAAATGCTTCTGGGAGCCGTGGTCGGAATGACGAGCCTCGTGGTCGTCGGCTTTGGCTTGAAGGCGATGTTTGTGGGGCCGCTCAAAGAGGCGGACAAGAAGATCAAGAACACTCGGCTAAGCATTGCCAAGATCGAGAAGGAGCGCCGAGCGTATTTCGCGGCCGAGGATTCCGTGAAAAAAGTCGCGGCTCGCGCCTTCTCGGACGACCTCGGTGAAGCCAGCGCGTTATCCGGCGAGATGATTACGCAGCTCATCCGGCGGGCGGGATTGCGCGAGGAGGATTTCAGCCGTTTGCCGGTGGGGCCCAGGAGAATGCGCGGCGCGAAGGAAATCGGATGGAGCGTGCGCGGTCAGGGCAGTCAGGCCGACGTTGTCGATCTGATCCACCTCTTGAAAGAGGCTCCGCCGATTCATCGAATCGAGAGCCTGACGCTTTCATCCGTGGGAAAACCCGGCATCGCGCGCGTCAGTTTCCGCTATCTGACGCTCGTGATTTCCCCGGAGCCGATTGTCGAGCGGCAGAGCCTCGAACCGGAGGTTGATCTCGAATCCGATGCGCGTCGCGTCTATGACGCCGCTCTCGCGCGGGATGTCTTTCGTCCGTATATCAAGCGCCCGCCCGCGCCGCCGCCGTCCGTTCCCGCGCCGCTGACTCCGGTCCCTCCGCCCCCGGCGATGGACACGTTTCAGGTTGTTTCCCTGTCGGAATGGCAGGGGCAGTCGGAAGTGCACGTGCGCGATCTGAGGACTCAAACAATCGCCAGCTATGGCGAAGGCGACGCCCTGGCCGGAGGCAAGATCGTCGCGGTGGACTACCGCCTCATGCCGCATCCGGGCAAGGCCGGCCTGAATTCCCACAGCCGGGTCATCGTGCGAATCGGCGCTGACTTTTGGGCCGTCGAGCGCGGCCAGACGCTGGCTGACAAACGACGGCTGACCCACGAACAACTGCCCGTGAAACTTTCCAAGCTTTGATATCAATCAGGCCGACAGGCCGGCCGATAAAACAACATCCAGATTTATGAAACGAGCATTCATCCTATCGTTCGTCGTCCTCGGCGCGACGCTTCAAGCCCGCGCGCAGGCTGCGCCGACCAACGCCCCGCCGCCCAAATCGACGACCGCCAAAGCCCGGCCCGTCGCTGAGCGCGACATCCGTTTTCAGTTCGACGGCATTCCCTACGCCGATGTGCTGGAGCGCTTCGCCCAGATGGCCAAAAAGCCGCTTGTGGCCGACACCAAGCCTGAGGGCGCGCTGACTTTTCACGACCCGATGCCCTACACCTTTGGCGAGGCCGTCGACACGCTGAACGTAATCCTGGCGATGAAGGGCTTTGCCCTGACCGAGGACGATCACTATCTCCGGTTGATTCCCCTGGCGGAGCTTTCAAGGGAGCCGTTGAAAATCCTCCAGGGCGCGCAAACCGCCGAGGGTGTGCGGCCCGAGGAATTGGTGACGGTCGTGCTCGCGCTCAAGAATCTCGAAGCGCAGGAGATCGCGATATCGATCACCAACCTCCTCACCAAAGCCGGCTCCGTCGCTCCCCTCTCGCGCGGTCGCGGGTTGATCATTACCGACCGCCTGGCCAACATTAAACGCATCGAATCGCTTATCAGCGTGGTGGACACCGAGGCGATCCTTGAGCGGCAGATGAAGAGTTACACCCTGCTGCACGCATCTGGAGCGCTCCTGCAGGATCTTGTGAACCGCACCTTCGGCAAGGACACCGCGGCCAAACGCATTCACTACAATCCCGCCACCAAGCGCACCGACCTGCTCGATCCCGACCCCGCGGAATACATCACCGCGGTTTACGACGACGCCTCGCGCACGATGATTCTGTTTGGCCCCGGCGAACGGCTGCAAATGGCCGAAGAGCTGATCAACAAGTTTGAAGACAACGACGCCGGCGGCGGCGAGGTGCGCATCTACCGGCCGGAACTCAAGACGGCCGAAGAGCTTTCGGAAATGATTCGGCAGGCCGTGCCGGGCATCGCGGCGCCGGGCGAGGCCGCCTCCTCCGCCGCAACCAAGGCCCGGTTGATCGTTGATTCATCGGACAACCGATTGATCGTCGCCACTCCGCTCGCCGGGATGGCCGACGAGATCGAGAACGTGATCAATCGCCTCGACCTCCCGGTTCATGGCAAGGAGGGCGAGAAAAGCCGGGGGGTGAAACGGGAAGTCGTGCAGTTGACCCAGGTGTTTGAAATCCAGTCGATCGAGATCTCCATGGTCGGCGATCTGTTGAAGCAGGTCCTGACGAGGAAACTTCAGCACGGCTCCTGGGGCGTGGCCGCGAAAATCACGGTTGAACCCAACTCGAAAACCGTCGTCGTGACAGGGTCCCCCGCGGACGTCCGGCAGGCGGCCGACATCATCACGCAGCTTGAGGGCGGCACGCCCGTTCCGGTTGCGCTGGAAACGCGCTTCATCGATCTCGGCGACACAGCTGAGGCGGCCCGTCTGACGCCGGTGATCGAGGAGATTTACCAGAGCCAGATCGCGGGACGAAACCAGGCCCAAAGCCCTCCTGCAAAGATCATCGGCGAGCCTGATTCGGGGCGTTTGATCGTCACGGCCACGGCCGAGGATCTTACGCGCATCGAGTCGATCGTGAGCCAGATCCAGGTCGAGCGGCCCAAACAAAGCCCCCGTAAGCTGAAGATTTTCGCGTTACGGAGCGTGCGGCTGGAAACCTCTTTTCCCAATATCAGCGAACTCATCAATGAACGCATGGCGGAGAAGCGCTTTGCCGGATTGCCGACGCCGCTGGTGATCGCCGACAACCCGAACAACCGCCTGTTGGTCACCGCGTCCGACGAGCAAATGTCCGCGGTCGAGCAGGTGATTTCGGTGATGGATGTCGCCGCCTCCAAGCCTTCGCGGACGATGACCACGCTTGCGGTTCGGTCCAAGTCCCCGGAGGAAATGATCGCGCTCGTGACGGAGTTGACCGCGCAGCTTGGCGCGGAGCAGGGCGACGCCGGTCTGGCGCCAAAGCTCTTTCCCGATCCCGCGAGCAAACAGATTATCGTGTTGGCCACCGGGGACGATGCCGAACAAATCGGCCAACTCGTCAAGCAGTTGGATTCGGCGACCGTCGTGAAAGTGAAGAAAGCGGTGCGCGCGATCGAGCTGTTTGGCCGCAAGGCCGACGATCTGGTCACGCTCGTGCAGCAACTCTATCAGGAGCAGGTCAGCGGCGCGGCCGCTCCGGAAGGCGGCGCCGCCACCCTGCTGGCCGAGACGCGCGACAACCGCATCCTTGTCAGTGGCACGGAAGCCGAAATCACCCGCGTCGAAGCGATCGTCCGGCAGCTCGATCCCGAAGGCAGTCGGCCGTCATCCGAGGAAACGCGCGTCTTCACGTTGCAGGCCGCGCTTGCTTCGGATCTTTCCTCCATCGTCGAGCAGGCCGTTGCCGCCGAGTCGCCGAACGCGAAAATTCTCACCGACCCTCGCAGCAACAGCCTGGTGATCACCGGGCATTCAGAAGCGCTGGAAACTGCCGCGAAACTGATCGAGCAGCTCGACAAGCGCCCGCGAATCGAACCAAGGGAAATGCGCGTCATTGATTTGAATCAGGCGGACGCCGCGAGCCTTGCCGAGATGGTCACAGCCCTCGCTTCGGAGATGATGCGCGACCAGCGAGGGCCGGACTACACGCCGCAAACGCGCGTCGTGCCGGACACTGTCGGCGGCCGACTGGTGATTTCCGGGCCGCGCGATGAACTCGTGATCTACGCCAGCGTTGTCGAGCAGTTGGACAAGGCCGGCGACTCCCAGGGCGGCGCGCGGGTGTTTCCCTTGAAGAACGCGGACGCCGAGCAGGTCGCGGAGATTCTCACCAAGACCATGGTGACCTTCGACTCCCGCAACCAGCCCATTCAGCGCGTCTCGGTCTCCGCCGACCGCAATTCCAACAGCGTCGTCGTCTCCGGCGCGCGTGAGGATTTGAAGGATGCCGAAAACATCATTATGCGCCTCGATGGCGGCGACGGAACCGGGGTGGTTCCCGCTGGAGGATTGCTGAACAGCCGCGATCGCGAATTGCGCGTTTTCACTGTCGCCGACGGCTCCGCAGCCAATCTGGCCCCGCTCGCGCAGAGCGTTTTTTCAGCGCAGAACAATGGCCGCCCGGGAACCGAGCTGGTGAGTTTTACAGCCAGTCCGGACGGCCGCCAGTTGATCGTGATGGCTCCGGCGTCTCTTGCGCGACAGGTCGAAACCGTTGTCACACTCCTGAACTCGAAACCCGCGGCCGACCCGCGCGAGCTGCAACGAGTCGATATCAAGGGGCGCCGCGCGAGCGACGTCGTTGCGACGGTTCAGCAGATCTACAGCGAGCAGGCGCAGGGTCAGTCAGGGCAGCCGGCGACGATCTATACGGATCCCGCCGGAACGGGACTGATGGTCTACGGAAGCCTGAAACAAGGAGCGCAGGTGCGGCAGATTGTGGACACGCTTTCGACCGTCAAGGCGCCCGCGCGGAAGACGCAGATTTTCGATGTTGGTTCGGCCGCCGAGGCCGAGCGGCTCATGCCGCTGGTTCAGCAGATCTACCAGAACGACTGGGAAGGCGGAGCCGACGATCCGGCCGACGCGCGGATAATCACCGATGGCCGGACCGGGCGCCTGATCGTTTCCGGCCCGGAAAGCCATCTCTCCGGGATTGAGAAAATCGTCAAAAGCCTGACTTCGACCCTCGTCGCCAATCCCTTGCGCGAAACACGAGCCTTTGAATTTGGCGGTTCGGCTGAGGCTGAGCGTCTCCTGCCGATCGTTCAGCAGCTCTACACTGATCGCTGGAAGGGACGCGAGGATGACGACCCCGCCGACGCGCAGCTTGTCACCGACGGCGTGACCGGCCGCCTGATCGTTTCCGCCCGGGCGGAACACCTGGCGGTGATCGAAGAAATCATCAAGAGCGTGAAGCCGGACATGGCGCCCAAACCCGCGCGCGAAACCAAAGTGATCGACGTTGGAAACGCCGCAGAAGTCCAACGTCTGCAAACCCTTGTTCAGCAGCTCTACACCGATCAGTGGAAGGACAAGGCGGAGAATGATCCGGCCGACGCCCAGATCCTGCCTGACCCACGGACTGGCCGCCTGATCGTCACCGGCAAGCCGGAGCACGTGCGTGAGATCGAGGCGATCATTGAGCAATTCAACATCGGCCGGAGTTCGTCGCAGTCCGGTCAACGAGAGACGAAGGTCCTCGACCTCAAGGGCGCCAAGGCGGCCGAATTGGCCGAGACCGTTCAGACGCTCTACCAGGAACAGTCGAAGGATCGTTTCGGCGATCAAACGCCCGACACCCTGATTCTCGCCGACGCCTCGGCGAACCGCCTGATTGTTTCCGGCGATTCAACCGAAGTGCTAGTGGTCGAGGAAATCGTCAGCAAGCTGGACATTGACGCGGCCCAGGGCGGGCCAGCGCGGCTGTTTGTTCTCCAACATGCCGATCCAAAAACCGTCGCCCGCATTTTGACTCAGGCTATCACCGGGCAGGACCCGAATGCCCCTAGCAGCCGGATTTCCTTCCGATTCAACCGCTACTCCCCCTCGTCACAGAAACCGTTCAACGCCTCGGCCGATGTGGCGTCCCGGACGGTGATCGTCTCCGGCGAGCCCAAGGATCTGCTGGCCGCAACCGCGATTATTGAGCAGTTGGACCAGCCCACGGACGTGGCGCCGCGAAACATGAAGGTGGTGAGGGTGAATCCCGGCGCCGCCAGCCAGCTTGTCACGCAGGCGCGCTCTCTCTTCGAGGATCAGGCCAAGTCCCGGCCGTCCCTGCGCGGCGACGACATCCTGATCATGGAAGGCGCGGACGGCAATCAGCTCATCATCGCCGGAACGGACGAACAACTGGAGGTCATCGACGGCATCCTGACTCAGCTGAAGGCGCAGACTACGGATTCGAGCGAGCGCGAACGCAAAGTCCTTGAACTCTCGGAAGGCGAGAGCGTCGATAAGCTGTTGCCGCTCGTCCAACAGCTTTACGAGGATCGCTGGAAAGACCGGGGCAGCGCCGACACCCCCGACGCCCAATTGCTCGCCGATCCGGAGAACCGCCGTCTGATCGTTTCCGGCAGGGCGGATCATATTAAGGAAATCGAGGCCATCCTTGAAACCGTTCGCGGGACGGAGCGCGCGATGATTCCGCGCGAAACTCGGGTCTATGACATCACCGCGTCGGATGCCGACGAACTGGCTGACACCGTCCGGACACTCTATGACAAGCAACTGAAGTCCCGCGGAACCCGTCCTGATTCCGAAGCCATGATCCTGGAGGATCGGGCGACCAACCGCATTGTCGTTTCCGCGATCCCCGAAGAACTGAAGGCGATTGACGAAATCATTCTCCAGCTCGACAAGGCCAGCCTGCGCGACGACAGCGTTCGGTTTTTCACCCTCAAGACCGCCGACCCTGTCGATCTCGCTTCGATTCTTTCCTCAGTGGTTGTGCAATACAGTTCTCGCGGCGTCGCCATTCCCAAGGTCACCGTCAGCGCGGATCCCATCGCCGGGACGTTGGTTGTGACGGGCTCCCCCGACGACCTTGAGCTGGCGGCGAAGATCATCGAGGAATACGAAGCCAATGCCATCCCGCGAGAGGAGCGCATCATGCGCTTCGTAAAAGTCCAGGACGCCGATCCCGACGAGGTCGCCAAACAGCTTGAAAAGCTCTACGGCGCCCAGATGAAGGCGAGCGGGAAGAAAGGCGGCGGCGATGCGATCATCATGGGCGACGACGCCGGAAATCGAGTAATCCTCACGGCGCGCAAGTCCGAGATCGCGCTGCTCGACGAAATTCTCACCCAACTGCGGGAGGGATGGGATTCAGCCGGGAAAAGCGTGCAACTGTTCACCTTGAAGCATGTGCCCGCCTCGCCGGTGGCGGACATGATCGACCAGTTGTTCGACCGTCGGCCCAACCGCAAGAAAGGCGAGCCGCCCATCGGCGTCACGGCT
>Ga0302117_10000418_pt1 | contig 18194 bp, 10 predicted proteins | sample AG5_322_MG_FD_203112 | JGI IMG/M metagenome (GOLD analysis project Ga0302117, IMG submission 203112) | Marine microbial communities from Western Arctic Ocean, Canada - AG5_32.2 | ecosystem: Environmental > Aquatic > Marine > Oceanic | place: Canada: Western Arctic Ocean | collected 2017-10-01 | reverse complement strand
TTGAGTGCCTCGAAGAAAACGGCCCAGCGTGTCCTTTGTTCGACACAGCTTCGTCAACAATCCTTGGCCACGCTTCTCTACATCGATGACAACGAGGACGCCTTACCGTCCCATGAAGGCGGGCCGGGTATGTCCTATTATTCCTGGGGCGGCAAGAAAGGCACGGAGTACCTCGCCGACGAGCGGATGATCAATCCGTATGTCGCTATTAACCGAAAAGTCAAACAAGACGACAACGATGGTGTCCTCCGAGTTTTCAAATGCCCGAGGGACAATGGAGCGTCGCCGGGTCGGTGGCCGGGCGATCGCAAACCCAGCTTATTCGACACATTCGGCAACAGCTATTTTTACAACAGTAGCGCTAATTCGAACGGACCGAACGGGCTCCATGGCAAGAAAATGGCGGCGATTCTCTCCCCTTCTCAAGTGATCTTGGCCAACGACTATTCCTCCAACGCTTACGGCTGGCAGAAAGAAGTCCCGGGGCGAGCCCACATACCCTTTCAATACAGCTATTGGCATAGCGATAATGAGCTCGGATGGGGCAACGTGGCGTTCCTTGATAACCACATCGATTATATGCGAGCCACCTATGACAAACCGGATTTTCAGAATGGCCCGAACTGGACCTTCTTGTTCGATGGGCCAAAGAGGTAGAAGATCGCAAAAGGTGCGACGAGTCCGCTAACGCTGCAACCGGATCAGCCGGCGACGTTTGGCCGAACCGTGAGCGAGTAATTTGGTTATGGTTAAGAATCTTGTTTGGTCATAGTTAAGGGTGGAGTAACTTCTCAGTTTGCATTTGGAAGCGAAGTCTAGTGTATTGCCGGCAATTCTTCACCACAAAGACAATGAAAAATAATTATCAATCCTATGTCAGTAAGGGCTTTACCCTCATCGAACTCCTAGTGGTGATTGCGATCATCGCGATTTTGGCGAGCATGCTCTTGCCCGCATTGAGTGCCTCGAAGAAAACGGCCCAGCGTGTCCTTTGTTCGACACAGCTTCGTCAACAATCCTTGGCCACGCTTCTCTACATCGATGACAACGAGGACGCCTTACCGTCCCATGAAGGCGGGCCGGCTATGTCCTATTATTCCTGGGGCGGCAAGCGAGGCACGGAGTACCGCGTCGATGAGCGGATGATCAATCCGTATGTCGCTATTAACCGAAAAGTCAAATTTGACGACAACGAGGGTGTCCTCCGAGTTTTCAAATGCCCGAGGGACAATGGAGCGTCGCCGGGTCGGTGGACGGGCGATCGCAAACCCAGCTTATTTGACACATTCGGCAACAGCTATTTTTACAACAGTAGCGGTAATGGCGGCAACGACGTTTGGCGGGACGGGCTCCATGGCAAGAAAATGGCGGCGATTCTCTCCCCTTCTCAAGTGATCTTGGCCAACGACTATTCCTTCAACGCTTGGGGTTGGCCGAAACACGTCCCGGGGCGAGCCCACGTACCCTTTCAGTACAGCTATTGGCATAGCGATAATGAGCTCGGATGGGGCAACGTGGCGTTCCTTGATAACCACATCGATTATATCCGAGCCACCTATGACAAACCGGATTTTCAGAATGGCCCGAACTGGACCTTCTTGTTCGATGGGCCGAAGAGGTAGAAGATCGCAAAAGGTGCGGACGTGGACGCGATAGGACCGCCCAAGAGAAGTGGACCCAACTCGAGCATTCATCACCTGTAATTTCCCGTATTCGCCATGATCTCACAACTCGAAAACCAAGTAGTTATCATCACAGGAGGGGCCTCCGGCATCGGTTTCGCGGTGGCGGAGAAACTACAATCCCTCGGCGCGCGGCTGGCTTTGCTTGATCAGAACTTCGACGGCCTGAATACAGCGAAAGACAAACTGAAGCGTGAACCACTGATAATTCAAACCAATGTTAGCGATGAAGCATCAGTGAACGCGGCGATTGCGCGGGTAAAGGATCATTATGGTCGCATCGATATGCTGCTCAACAGCGCCGGCATTACAGGTAAAACCAACCTCAAGACCCACCAGATTCCCACGGAGGACTTCGAGCTGGTTTACGGCGTAAATCTTAGAGGCTCATTTCTAATATGCAAGGCGGTCCTACCCCACATGCTGGAAACAGGTTATGGACGGATCTGCCTGATGGCTTCCATCGCGGGCAAGGAAGGCAACGCGGGAATGGCCGCTTACTCCGCCACCAAAGCCGGGGTTATCGGCCTGACAAAAACTCTGGGCAAGGAATATGCGGAGTCAGGCATTACCGTAAACGCGCTGGCGCCGGCGGTCATTTACACCCCCATTCATGATGCTATGCCGCAGGAACAAATCGATTACATGACGGCCAAAATCCCCATGGGCCGATGTGGCACGCTCGATGAGGCGGCTTCAATGATCACTTACATTCTCTCCCCTGAAAACAGTTTCACCACCGGCTTCTGCTTTGACCTCTCAGGCGGCCGGGCCACGTATTGATGGCAATGCAACTTCCTTTTGTCGCCTAAACCAACTATTTTGTCAGCATGTCCATCGCTACTTACATCACGATCCTTTCGGTGATGCGTTTATCGGCCGCACTCATTTCGGAAACGCCCGAGTCTGCATCTCAGTCGTCCATCGTCAATGGCACAGACTGGCACGACACCGACGGCAACTATATCGCTGCTCATGAAGGCGATATCGCACGTTTCAATGGCGTTTTCTATTGGTACGGCAGCAGCTATGCCAACAATCCAGGGGGCAAGTATGACGTCACCGACGGGCCGGTGTGGAACGGCGTGCAGGTCTACCGGTCCACCGACCTTAAGAACTGGACATACAAGGGAGTGGCCTTGCCCCGCCCGGAGAATGGCTGGGGCGAGCTGGGCGCAACGGGCCGATCGCACGTCCTCTACAACGAAAAGACAAAAAAATACGTGATGTGGTACCGCTGGTACCTGCATATGCCCGCGTCCTTCCTCATGGTGGCGGTCGCGGACCACCCCGAGGGCCCATTCACATCGCTGGGGCCGCGCGAGATGGCAACGTCCAATGGCTTCGCATCAGACATGAACGTCCTTCAGGATGACGATGGCAAGGCCTACGTGATTTACTGTGACCACGAGACAGAGGCGACGAAGTTTGCCCCGGGAGCCAATGGGCGTTATGCGATCCGGATCGACAGTCTGACGGATGATTACCTCGACACGAACAAAGACGGGGTCCTGGTGTTCGAAAAGGCGGTCGAAGCGCCTGCCATAGTTAAATACAAAGGCAAGTACATCGCAGTCGGCTCCGGTGTTCACGGCTGGGCTGGAACAGAAACCGTGTGCGCGGTAGCCGACTCTCCGTTGGGAACCTATAAGAAACAGGAGAATATTAGTGAGAAGAAAACCTGGAGTTCCCAGGTCACCGATCTGATTTACCTGAAAGAGTCCGACACCGTGATGGCCCTCTGCGACCAGTGGTGGATTCCTGATAAGAAAGACATCAACAAGTCACGCTATCTCTTTCTTCCGGTCCACCTCGATCCGGAAACGGGCAAGGTGAAGATGGAATACCGTGACAAGTGGAATCCTTTGAGCCCATGGAATTGAATCGACTCATTAAGAGTCTTGTTTTTGGCGGAGGCTTATTTCGTGAACTTCATCGACCTCGCCCCCACAATCTTGGAATTGTTATTGTGGCAGGTTTGGCGTTGCTTGATTTGGCGCCTGCAAGCCAAGAGCCAACCGGAGCCCAGGCCGCCGTCGCACATACCGAGGCAATCAGTTTCAACCGCGAGGTTCGGCCGATCCTGTCGGATCGCTGTTTTCACTGCCACGGTCCCGACAAGCATAATCGCAAGGCTAATCTGCGTCTGGATCATGCCGAGGGCGAACAGGGGGCTTATCGTATCCGCGACGGCGTTCAGGGTCTCAAGCCCGGCGACCTGAAGAAGAGCCAGGTTTGGCATCGCATCACGACCGACGACGAAGATGACATCATGCCGCCGGTCGACTCCCATAAGAAGTCGCTGACAGTGGCTGAAAAGGAGGTCATCAAGCGATGGATTGAGGAGGGCGCGAACTACGACACCTTTTGGGCGTTCAAGAAGCCGGCGATCGTGCCTCCTTGGTCAAAGGGCGAGTGGGGCAATGACCCCATCGATCGCTATGTCCATGCCCGGCTGCGGAAAGAATCCCTTTCTCCGAGCCATGAAGCCGACAAGCGAACGCTGCTTCGCCGTTTGACCTTTGATTTGACCGGATTGCCGCCGACGCTAGAGGAACTGGCGGACTTCGACTCCGACTCGTCGCCCGATGCCTACGATAAGCGTGTCGACGCACTCCTCGAACGACCGCAATACGGCGAGCACATGACCCGATATTGGGCTGACCTGGTGCGCCTCGCCGACACCAACGGATTGCATACGGACCGATATCGGGACTTCAGCACCTACCGGAACTGGGTCATTCGTGCCTTCAACAGCAACATGCCCTTCGACCAGTTTATCCGCGATCAGGTTGCCGGTGACCTGTATGAGAATCCGACAGTGGACCAACTGGTCGCCTCTGGCTTCAATCGGCTCAACCTGATGTTCGAGAGAGGCTCAGTCCTGCCCGAAGAGAGTTTGTACCGTAACGTACTGGATCGCGTAGAGGCGGTTGGGACGGCTTTCCTTGGGTTGACCGTGCAATGTGCGCAATGCCATGATCACAAGTACGATCCCATCTCGCAGCGGGAATTCTTCCAACTTTACGCTTTCTTCAACAACTTCAGCGGCGAACCGCAGACCGGCCCCAAAGAGCCCAACGGTATTCAGAGTCCGTTTGTCGAAATCACCACGCCGGAACATAAGGCGAAGCTGGCGAAGCTGGCTGAGCTGGACGAACAGCTTCAGGCGCTGAAAGCAAAACTGCCTGCCACCCGGAAACCAGGCAGGCCGCCCCCGGCTATGGCGCCGACTGTGCAGCATTGGACGTTCGATGACGGCAGCGGAACCACGGCTACCAACAGGATCAGAACCGGCAACGTCGGCACCCTCGTGGGCTTGCCGACATGGGTAAAACCAGGCGTGGATTCGTCCGGCGCTCTTGCTCTGAAGGCGAGCAACAGTGATTACGTCAACGGGGGCAATATCAATCTGTCATCAACTGCGGCCGGCGGACAGGCCACCGTTTCGATGTGGCTGTACCCAGACAGTCTGTCTGTCGATAACCGGATTATCGGTCAGTTGAGTGGAGACTCGAGCCAGGCGGGCGTGGTGCGCGCATTGGCGAATGGGGCGCTGGAGGTGTGGAGTGGGTCCACCTGGCTTCCCGTTGCGCCGGCAGGTGCGCTGAGCGTCGGCTTCTGGCAACATCTTGGGCTGGTGTGGACAGGCGACTCCGTCACGGCTTACCTGAACGGTGTCACTCAGCAGACTGCGCCGGCTGACTTCCACTTCGCAGCGGAGAATGGAAACTTCGGCGTCGGCGCCCGTTTCCTCAAGCTGCACGGCGCGAGCTTCGATGGGAAGATCGACGAGGTTGCAGTCTTTGGCACCGCCCTGACCCAGGCCGCGATCTCCCGTTTGGCCGGAGAACAGGACGCTGCTGTCATCAGTGAGTTCAAGGCTAAAGTCAGCAAGATCAATCAAGAACGGCAACAGCTGCTCAGCCAAACGGGCCGGCGGGCGATGGTGATGCGCGAGCGCAACCCCGTGCGCAAGGCGCATATCCGCATCCGCGGCGCATACGATAGTCCGGGCGAAGAAGTCCAGCGCGATACTCCGGCCTTCCTGCCGCGACTGCAGGTGGCGGGCAGCGTGCCCAGCCGCATGGACTTGGCCAACTGGCTGGTGTCGACGGAGCATCCGCTGACGACGCGGGTGACGGTGAACCGTTTTTGGCAGCAGTTCTTTGGCGTTGGCTTGGTGAAGACGTCGGAGGATTTCGGCACCCAGGGCGAGTGGCCGAGCCACTCGCAGCTGCTCGACTATCTGGCGGTACGCTTCAGTGAATCCGGCTGGGATGTCAAGGGCTTGGTCAGGGAGATCGTCTTGTCAGCAACGTACAGACAGCAGTCGGATGCACCGGCGGCCGCATATCAGGCGGACCCTGAGAACCGCCTCCTGGCGCGCGGCTCTCGCTACCGGATGGACGCCGAGATGATTCGCGACCAAATGCTCTTGTTCAGCGGTATGCTGAATACCAAGCTCTATGGAAAGAGTGTCAAGCCGCCGCAGCCGCCGGGGCTGTGGAAGTCAGTGACGATGACCAATGAAGTCTTCAAGCAGAGTCGTGGTGCGGACATTCGGCGGCGCAGTCTGTACACGTTCTGGAAGCGGGTGATGCCGCCGCCGCAGATGTCGATCATGAACGCCCCATCGCGAGAGTACTGTGTTGCCCGTCGCGAACGCACCAACACGCCTTTGCAGGCGTTGATCCTGATGAATGAGCCGGAATACTTGGAGCTGGCCCATGAATGCGCTCAGCGTACGCTGCGCGAAGCGAGTAACGATCCTGCCATCGCGCTGCCACGCCTTTACGAACGGATCACGTCGCATAAGCCGACAGCGGCGGAACGGGCGATCCTTCAGCGGGCCTTGGATGATTTCGAGCGATACTACCGCAAGCGGCCGGCTCTGGCTCAGCAGATCGTACCGGACTCCGGCGCACACACGACCGCTTGGACCATGCTGGCGCACAGTTTATTGAATCTTGAGAAGGCGAAAGTAAGGAGGTAGGTGTTGATGAATCCACGACAACAATTCCGTGATCTGCAAAACCGCCGTCAATTCTTGACCCACGCCGGAATGGGACTTGGCGCCGCGGCACTGGCTAATGCCGTCCCTGCTATGGCCGCAGGCTTGGTGCCGCATCACGCGCCGAAGGCCAAACGGGTTATCTTCCTGTTCATGGCCGGCGGCCCCAGTCAGTTGGACCTGTTTGACTACAAGCCGGAACTGCACAAGCAGCAAGGCAAGCCCTTGCCAAAATCGGTTACCAACGGCCAGCGGGTGACGATCATGACGAAGGGCAAAGCGCAAATCACGTACGCGTCGCCCTACACGTTCTCGCGTCACGGCAAATCCGGTATTCACCTCAGCGAATTGCTGCCGCACATATCGACACTGATCGACGACATATGCCTGATCAAATCGACCAACACCAACGCCATCAATCATGATCCGGCACAGACGTGCCTTTGCACGGGCGCGGAAACGACCGGCAAAGCCAGCATGGGCGCCTGGCTCAGCTATGGGCTCGGTTCGATGAACAGAGATCTGCCGGACTATGTTGTCATGAAGTCTGTCTCGGCAGGGAGCAACGTTCAGGCCCTCTATAGCCGTCTGTGGGGCTCTGGCTATTTGCCATCTCATCACCAGGGCGTGGCGTTCCAGGCCAGCGGTGACCCCGTCCTCTTTCTGTCCAACCCGCCCGGCATTGATCGCGGCGCGCGCCGCCGGGCGCTGAATCTGGTAACGCTGCTGAACCGAACGCATGAAGCGCTGGCAGGCGACCCGGAGATTGACACGTCGATCACGCAGCAGGAGATGGCGTTTCGCATGCAGATGTCTGTTCCGGAGCTGACGGATCTAAGCAAGGAAAACAAGACCGTGATGGACAGTTATGGGCCAGATGTGCACCAGACCGGGTCGTTCGCGCGAAACTGCCTGTTGGCGCGGCGCATGGCCGAACGCGACGTTCGCTTTATCCAGCTTTTTCACCGTGGCTGGGACCACCATGCGAACCTACCCGTCGCCCTGCCCGCACTCACTCGCGATGTCGACGAACCCATTGCCGCGCTGCTGCGGGACCTGAAGCAACGAGGTCTGCTGGACGATACACTGATTGTATTCGCAGGTGAATTCGGGCGGACAACCTATGGTCAGGGCGCACGCAGTATCAAGAACTTCGGCCGCGACCACCACCCGCGCTGTTTCACCACATGGATGGCCGGTGGCGGCATCAAGGGCGGCATGAGCTACGGCGAGACAGACGATTTCTGCTACAACGTCACCAAGGATCCGGTACCTGTGCGGGATTTTCACGCCACCATCATGCATCAGCTCGGCATCGATCACGAACGACTGTCTTTTCCGTTCCAGGGACTCGATCAGCGGCTGACAGGTGTTGAGCCGGCGCGGGTGGTTAGAGAGATCCTGGGGTGAGTAAAAGACAAAGGTGACGGATTAGGTGAGAACGACGAATGACCCTCGGTCAGCAGACCGCGGCGAATGAAGAACATGCCAATATTTGACGCTGTAAACACCGAGATGAGACTACTGATGAAAGTAATTGTTTTTGTAGCAGGTTTGCTTGCGACCCTGAATCAGGCCTGGGCGGGTGAAGATCACCTGCTCCTCGAGAACCCGCGTATCGCCGTGGAGATCGACCGGCAAAGTGGCGCGCTGCGTTCGATCCGCGACAAGCAGCAGGATGTGGTCTACACTCAGGCCGGCATTGGTTTTGAAGTGGTAACCACACAGGGGACCCTTCGATCCGAGAAGGCTTCAGCGGTCAGCGCAAAGGCGGGCCAAGTGGAACTTCGCTTCGCCGGAAATGGGTTGGACATCACGCTGCACTACCGTCTCGGCGCCGACGATCATTTCATCGAGAAGTGGCTGGAGGTCAAATCGTCGGATGGAAAGCCTTACTTTCTCAAGTCTGTCGTCCTGGAGGACATGGAAACTGAGACGTTTTCGGAGATTCATTTTCACGATGACAACACGATCTGGCATTGCCCGATCAACCTGTTTCTTCGCGGTGAAAAAGGCGGCTGTTTCGCGGGCCTCGAGTATCCCTACTGGGATCTGAAGCAGAACGGCAAGCAGGGCTTTCGCCTCGGCTACGAGCCCAATTACCAGGTCGCCAAGCGAGAATTGAACGTCAGCGAGAAATACTTCATCGGCGTCTATCGGAAGGAAGGAATCCACCGTGTTTCGCAGGGGCCTTATCCCGGACGCGGGCGCTATCCTTTGATCAGCACCTTCGGCGGGCTCAGTCAGCATTTCAAAGGCGGGATGCCCAATCCCATCAAGGATGTTCCGTTGGAGACGCTCGACTGGGGCGAAGTCTGGGCCATGAAGGATTTTATGCGGCATGTCTTGCCCAACGATCTCACCCTGCCCGAAGAAGGCTATTGGGTCTGGCAGAACGGCTGGTGGGCCGGGCTTTGGGACACCAAGCCTGAGATTCTTGATTACCTTAAACAAGCGGGGATTCACGATGTCATGACCGCCCACACCTGGTATGGGCGCGGCGTGCATCCACTGAGCCCGCCCTACATTGACAAGATGCGCAGCAAACCCATGGGCTTTCCCAAAGATGCCGGAGTCGCCGGCATGCCGGGCCCGGGCGCCATTACCAAAGGCTTGGACCATGCAGATCAATCGAAAGCCAAAGTGTATCTCGATAGCTTCAAAGAACAGGAATACACGTCGGAGTTTGTCTTACCGAAGGCCATGGAAGCATTTCATGCCTACGGCAAGAAGATCGGCGTGCACGTCAACAGTTTCTCAATTGCTTCCGTGTATTTCCAGGATCATCCGGAGTGGGCGGCGATCGATGAAAACGGGAAGGTCTGCGAGTATCTTTTCGGCCGGAAAGCTTCCTGCTTCGCCAATGATGAGTACGCGGATCATATGTTTAAACTCACCGATCATGTCTTCAAGAAATACGAACCCCGGTGGTGGGGATGGGATGGGCGTTGGTTGAGTTTCTGGGAGGTGGGGCAGTACCGGCCCGGCCCCCAAGGTGCCGGGCCAGACCCGTGTTATGCCAAAAACCACGGCCATCTGCCCGGCGATAACCGCTACAAGGAATGGAAAAACATTCTGGGATTCTTGAAGAAAATCAAAGAGCGCTATCCAAAGGTCTGTCTGGAGTCGTATTACGGTCTGCACCGAGGCGGCCCCTGGGCTCTGCGACATCTGGATTCTGCCTATCACTATTATGAAACCCACGGCGCCGACATGAACCGGCTCCAGAGCTGGCACCAGCAGAACGATCGCTTCCGACCTGTCTACAAGAACTCCCTCGATCTCTTCGGCAAGGATCCGAAGAGCTTTCGCTTCAATGTGATCGCGGGGCTCAGCATTGCGAACTACTGCATGATCGGGCAGTCCTATCCGCAGTTCGGCGCGAAAGAAAACCGGGTTTTTTTCAAGAAATGGCGCGCCTGGGCCTCGAAGAACCTCGACTATCTCACCGTCAAGCGGGACCTCTTTGACAGCCCCGGTCACTCACCGCTGGATGGCAGCGCCCACATCATTGGTGATCGTGGTTTTGTCTTTCTCTTTCGTGGCGGATTCGACGCCGGGCGCAATCAAGAGACGGCTCTGCGGGCATCAATCCCTGTGAGTCGCTGGCTGAAACTGGATGAGAATCCGGAGGCACTGTACCAGATCAAGGAAATCTACCCGCGCGAGGGGGTTGATCTGGGTGTCTACAAATACGGCGACGAATTCCTCTACGACATGCCCGGGGATCCAGCCGTGATTCTCTTGCTGGAACCCGCCCCGGTCGGGAGCAAACCCCGGCGACCGGTTATCCAGAATCAGCCGGAGAGGCTCGTGGTTCCCGCATTTTCCTAATAATGAAATCCCCGAATAATGCAAACGATATGCCTTATCCACAGGAATCCGACATGAAGCCGTACGGCCTGACCGAAGAACAGTTGACACACTATCGCGAAGATGGATTTGTCGTTGTCCCCGAGTTGTTCGCACCAGAGGACCTTCGCGCAGTGGAAGATGCTATCGATGACTTGACCCTGCGAGCCGTCAATGATCCGGCCAACTTCGCCGACGTACTGGAACTGGAGCCGGAACCGGTCGCTGGGAAACGCGTGCCCCGCCGCATTTACAACCCCTTTCTCGCTCACGAGGGATTTCGCTCGATCGCCACTCATGAAAAACTATTGGGTTGCATCGAAGATCTGGTTGGGCCGAACATCGATTGTCAACACAGCAAATTGAACATGAAACCCGCTCATGTCGGTTCGGTCGTTGAATGGCATCAGGATCTTCCGTTTTTCCCGCACACCAACGATGATCTTGTCTCAACGTTGGTCTATCTCGACGAGGCGACGCAGGACAACGGCTGCCTTCAGGTGATGCCGCGAATGCACGGCAGGTTCCTTGAGCATGTTGACGAGGACGGATACTTCACCGGTATGATTTCGCAGCAGCTCGATGCAACGCCGATTCCCTTGGAGGGTCAAGCGGGGAGCGTCATCTTCATGCATCCGTTGACGCCACACGGTTCGTTGCCGAACACGTCGCCGAACGCACGACGGACACTCATTTTCGAGTTCCGCGCATCCGATTCGTTCCCGATTTACTTCGGTGAATTGACGCACCGTAACGAGCAGACCGCGGTGCATGTCCAGGGAGATCAGCCGCGCACCGCTCGCGTCGGCGGCCCGACGCCGGTTTTGCCGCTGTTGCGTGATTCCATCGCGTCCATCTATGACCTGCAGGAAAGGTCGAAGGTGAAAGGCGCCAAGCGATCCGAGTTCGCTGCAGAAAACAAAGAACCGAAGGAGGAGACGCTAAATCATGAAAAACGATGAAACAACGCAATGTGATGAAGTAATCGGCGTGGTAGGACTCGGTCCACTTGGACGCGGTATTGTGGCCTGTTGCCTGGCACGTGGATTTACAGTCGTCGGGATCGACTGTGAGCTAAGCAACCGAGACCTGCTGAGTGATTACCTCCTTGAAGCAGCCGCCCAGTGTGTTGAAGCCGGCGTCATCGATGTCGACCATCCAGCTGACTGGCAAGCGCGTCTGGAACTGTCCGGAGACCTCGCATCAATCGGTCGGGCGTGCCTTGTCATCGAAGCGATTGCAGAGGATCTTCCATCCAAGAAACAACTGCTTCAGGAAATCGAGGGAACCATCGCCGCGGAGGTTCCCATTGGCAGCAACACATCGGCGTTTCCGATCACGGCATTGCAGGAAGGGTGCGAACATCCCGAGCGTATCTTCGGCATGCATTGGTCGAGCCATGGGCATATAACACGATTCATGGAATTGACACCCGGCCAACAGACTTCGTCGCAGACCATGACGCTGGCGGCAGCGATGGCGGCTCGGCTCGGCAAGGAGCCGGCGATCCTGAAGAAAGACATTCCAGGATTTCTGTGTAACCGCATTGCTTACGCGATGTATCGCGAGGCCGTGTACCTGCTGGAATCGGGTGTTGCGGATGCCGATTCCATTGAACGTTCGTTCCGAAACTCAGTTGGCCTGTGGGCGGCAATGTGCGGCCCGCTGCGTGTGATCGATGTGATGGGGGGCGGCGCCTTTTATGCAGAGTCGATCAAAGGGGTCTTGCCGACGCTTGAGAGTTCGACTGAATTGCCGGCCACGCTTCAATCATTCATTGATCGCAACGCCAAAGGCCCGAAAAACAACATTGGCTTCTTCCCTTACGTTGAAGGCGATGAAGCCGAGTGGGCCAATCGATTCACCGCGGCTATCCTGTCCACGAAACATTACCAAGATCAATTTATTCCATGCGATGACCCGAAATAGAGCACGGACACCACAGGCAGTAAGCGTGTTTTAGGAGCCGGAGTATCGCTGATGCGGCCGTCCTTTGATCGAGACGTTTGAAACCAACGACACGCTTCGCGATCTATTCGGCTGTGCCCGCCGTTGGAAAAAACAAGCCGGAGAAATACAGCATCAGCAGCACGATCACGATCGAGTACGCAAGCCACCAGGTGACCACGCTCGAATACCAGCGGTTGCCCAAATTGCTGAAGATGTTCAACTGCTTCCAATTGATACATAGTTGATCGGTGACTTGTTCCGGTCGAGGTGGCTTTGTCATGTAGGTCACGAACACGCAGGTTGCCATGCTGATCAGATAGCTTATCGAGGCCTGGTTTGGGAACGAGTTTAGCCATGCGGGGTAATCCGAGGCGTTTGACAAGAAGACCTTCAGCCCAATGCCTGCGCCCATTCCGACGATGATGGTTGCCAGTGCCGCCGGGGCCGTCACGCGCCGCCATAGGATCCCCAGCAAAAAGACCGCTGCGAATGGAGGGGCGAACAGAACATAAAGGGAGATCACGTACTCGAAGAGTCCGCCGCCCATAACGCCGATGTACCTGCCGATTCCGATCGCGACCATGAGAACAACGATGGACGATACCACGCCGACATACACGAGTTGTCGTTCCGTCGACTTGGGACGCCAGTGCCGGCGGTAGAGATCAAGGGTGATGATCGTCGCGGTTGAATTGAGTACGCTGTTGGCGGTCGATTGAATCGCGCCGAACAGAGCGGCGAGGAACAGCCCGCGCAATCCAGCGGGGACGAGTTCCTGGATGAGTTGCACGTAGCCCTTGTCGGCGGCCGGCTTGACGTCCCCCCAGGGCTCGATCATTAGGAGTTCCGGCTTCATCGCAAACAGAATCATCCCGGGCACGATCGTGATGATGGGCAAAATGACTTTGAGCCAACCGGCGAACACGATCCCCATCCGGGCGTGATACATATCCTTTGCGCCCAGCACGCGCTGAATCATGAATTGATTGAGCACGTTGTACCAGAGGCTGACGGACAGAATGAACGTGATCATGCTGATTGCGGGCGTCAATGGATGCGTCGAAGGCTGAATCACGGACAGGCGGTTGTAGGTGTCGGTGCCCGTTAACTCCTGCGTGTTGCTTTGAACCGCCTCGGCCCATTGGCCAGTTTTCGCTTCGTTGCGTTCGAGCATGACCTGGAATCCCTCTACAATACTGCCGCCCTCTGGCGCGAGGGCCAGCAGGCCGAGCACGGTCACAAGGATACCACCGATGAGCATGACAGCGACTGTGAAAAGGTCCGTCCATGCAACGGACGACAAGCCGCCGTACACAGCCCAGATCCCGGCAATAATGCCAAGCCCGATGATCGATGGCCACATCTCCCAGCCGAAGAGTTCGTGTAACGCAAGCGCTCCGCCGTAGAGCACTGCGGCCAAGAACGCGACGACATTGCTGATGATCGTCACGACCGCAAACACGGTCCGCACGGACGGGCTGAACCGCTTTTCAAGATACTCCGGCGTGGTAAATACTTTTGACTTGAGCAGGAACGGTATGAAGACCCAAATCAGGATCGCAAAGGTCGCCACATTCGCCCACTCGTACAGCGAGACGCACACGCCATACACCATCGCCGCCCCGACCATCCCGATGAACTGATCGCTTGAGATATTCGACGCGACGAACGAACCGCCGACGACGTACCAAGGCAACTTTTTGCCAGCCAGGAAATACTCTTCCGAGTTCGCGCGCTCGCCGCGCCCCGCTCGATACCCGATCAGCGACAGGATGATAAAGAACAGCGCGATCGCGAGATAGTCCCAGTGCTGCAGACTGAATACCGATTGGGCTAACGACAATTGGAGTTCCGTGCTCACGCTTGATTCTCTGGTGTGTCGGCGATGCGCCGCTTGCGAGCATCGTGCCCGATCGCGCTAGGGACTTTACCTGTGAAAAGACGGGGCCACGAGCGCCTGATTCCCTTTAGGCTTGATATGTCGGCCACTGTCAGGCTCAGCGAACTATCATCACGTCATATCTTTATGTGGCCGCCCTTCGTTTTTTCATTACCTTAACGCTTAGCCGCAGGCCTTCGTTTCGTTGTATCACAGTTTGTATTGTGGCACCTTCATCCACTCGCCCCCTTTAAGGGCTGACTTATGTGCCATGACACCGGACATGGTCATGTTCAAAGCTTCGCTGACATCCACGATGGGTTTTCTGTCTAACAGAATTGAATCGACAAAATCACATGTCAGTTGTCCGTGCGAACCACCATGACCACCGCCCCCGACGCCCGGCGGCAATGCGGGTCGCGCACCATTGACTTTCTTGGTTTGTGGCTTTTGACCATAGACCCGGCCTTGCTCACCGTGGGCATTTTTCATATCCCAACTCACCGCCATGCGTGACATGCCGCCCTCGCTGGTTTTGAACAAGGCTATTTCTGTGCCAAAGGGATTCTTGTGAGCATTCTTGCCATCTTTAAAATCAGGATAATAACTGGGCATTCCCAGGCAGGAAACATCAGTAAATCGACCGCCACCCGTCACTGAAACATAGTAAGCCGTCGAATGGGTGGGATACCACATCGGCGGGAGCGCTCTTCGCCAGCCGTTGCCATCGATCTTGCCATTTTTTGGGTTGTAACTTCCAATCGCGCTAACACCGTCATGGTAATACTCACCCTCTGAATAGATGATTCTTCCCAAGGCTCCAGCCTTGTATTGCATTCTTAACGCATAGGTAGCCGCATGAAAGGTCGACGTTTCGTTCATCATGTATTTTTTGCCACTTTTCTTCACGGCCTCAAATAACTTCTCGGCGTCTTCCTCAGCTTCAAAACCAAACACGGCAGGCACCGCAGAGACCGCATGCTTGCCGTGATTCAACGCCATGATGGCCAGGCGCGCATGACTCGGTGCATCTGTCGCAATATAGATCGCCTCAATGCTTTTGTCTTTGATCATCTCTTCACAGGATGGGTAGGTCTTTTTGGCGCCCACAGCCCCGGCCAACGCTGCGCAACGCTGCGGGTCGAGATCCGTGGCTGCCACCACTTCGACATTAGGATGATTTTGATAAAAGAATGCCGCTCCGAATTGACAAAGGCCATATCCCGCGATCCCAACCCGCACCTTGCGATCAGAGACAGGTTTCCAACCCTTGTCCGCATTCGGATCGTTCTGATTCTTTTCAAAACCGGGGATGACCTTGCCCTTGGCATCCTTCGGAGTCTCGTCGGCCGCTGCATGACCTGCCATGCCGAGAAAGACGCCGGTGCCGCCCACTCCCTGCAGGAAGCCCCGCCGCGACAGGCCGACTTGTTCCAGGTTCTTGCTCTCTTCGCTTCGTTCGTCTTTGTTCATAAGTTTTTCGTTTGTAATCTCCTTATACGAGATTTTGAATCGCTGTTCGAGTTTAGTTTCATCAATTAAATGCCCGGACCGCGGTCGCGCGGTCCAGGCCGAAGGTTTCATACCACTACGCCGCGCGGCTCATGCTCGATGGCGAGGGAAGCTTGATCACGGCTTGGTCTCGGTGACTAACACGTTGTCGATATACCAGCCCATGTAGTCGCCGCTGAAGAAGCCCGTCTGTGTGAAGCGCCACTCAATGCGGACCGCTTGCCCGAGAGCCTCTACGGGGATCGCGATGGGACCCACGGTGGACCAGCGGGCGTTACTCTCGGAACCATCCGTGGCGGTGTAGATCTCTGAGGCGATGATGTTCGTGGCGGGGTTGTCGTCTGTATCGTCGATGATATTGACCACCGCGGTATCACCCGTCTCGAAGTCGAGCGCCTCCGCAAAGCTCAGCGTCGCACCGGTCACCCCGGTCAGGTCGATGACCCCCGAGCGCAAAGAGGTGTCAGTGTCGGCGGTGAAGAAGCCGGGGGCGCCGATGTCCGTGCCAACGCAGTTTGTCGAGCGGCCGACGCCGCTATCTACAAAACCGCCTATGTTGGGATCGCCAGAGTTGCCCGACATCGGATCGCCCTGTGCCCAGTCCGTGCCCGCGCCGCCTTCGGAATGATCAGCGATCGTAAAGCCCCCGATTCCCTCTTCGAAATCTTCCGAGAACAGCGGCGGGACCGGCTCCTCGATCAGCGCGAAGAAGCGGATCGGGTCGACTTTCAGCACCCCGGTCAGCATGGTGGTCGTCCCGGTGGCGGGGATATCCTCGTAGGTCATCGCTCCATCGTCGTAGACCGGCCAGGTGTTGACCGGCGTGGTGAGGTCGGTGGATGTCACCAGGTGATACCGCATGCCGCTCCGGCTGTTCCACTCGAAGTCGAGGTTCGAGCCGTTTCCGATGACGTTCAGCGCGAAGGGGATCTCATCTGTCAGTTGTTCCAGGATCACGGCAGTGAGGACCCCCAGGGTGTTGGGCGTAGCCTCGTCCACTGCCACCCGAAAGGAGCTGTCGGCGGCCGTGAAGGTGTAGGTGTAGACAAGTCCGAAGTCATCTCCGTCCTGTTCAGTCCCGTTCGTCTCCATTCCTAGGACCAGATCGTCGACACCCAGGCTCAGCGTCGAGGGCGATGCGGTCTCCACGGAGATGTCGATATTGCGGATGTCCGTTCCCTGCGCACCGTTCCAGCCTTCCTGCAAGATGAGCTGAAGCCGGTACTCCGTGCCGGGCTCGACGGCCAGGTCGAAGGTCCAGTGATTGTCGTACCAAATGTAAGTGATTATGTTCTCCAACGCGTCGTCGTCGGCAGAGTCCCCGTAATCCGCAGAGTTGCCACCATTTGTGGTGGTGTAGTCGAAATCAAAGCCCGCAGTGGTGGTGATGCCGATAGGCGGATTAGCAAAGTGCACGTCGAGGAAGTCGACACCCTGAACCGTCTGGGTTCCGAGGATTCCGCCCAAGTTGAAGGCGTAGACGATGTTCCCGCTCAGGTCGAGTCCCTCACCAGCGTCGCCACCGGTGAATGGGGTTAGCGAGCCAAAGGAGGACGGGGTGTCGTCGGTGGTGAAGTTCCATGTTCCGGAGCCGCTGATGCCCGCGAAGCTGTTGCCCGCGAGGTCCAGGAAGGCGCCGGGGTCGATCTCGACATACAGGCTGGTCAAGGGGGGAAGGACGACATTGGGCACGATCGTGATTTGCGCTCCGCTGACGGTGACGGTGGCCACGTCGATGGTGTCCACCACCGTGTCGTCGTCGGTCAGCCGGATGACGATGGCGCCGGCGCCCTTCCGGACGTCCTCATCGAAGGTGAGGGCGAGAAAGCTTTTGCCGGTGCTAGAGTCGACGCGCGACGCGTCGGTGGCGCCGTTGGCCGGGTCCAGGGTGACGACGGCGGGCTCATTCACATCGCCCTCGGCGGTCGTGAAGCTCCACGTGGCGGTGTCGGTGACTCCGACGAAGCTGTTGCCGGCATTATCGTCGATGGCACCGGGGTCGATCTGCACATAGTAACCGGTGTTCCCCTTCAAGTTGGCGCTGGGGTTAATCGTGACACTCGCACCGCTCAGAAGGAGTTTGGGCGAGGTCGCCTGTTTTTGAATCTGCAAGCCGTCCCAGGAATCGAACAATCCTTGCGCCTCGTGGGTGCCCGTGATTTTTCCATCGGGGTTGGCGACGATTCCAGTCGCGTTCCCGTCGAATTCGGCGTCGTTGGTAAGCGGGTTGCCAAAGATTGTGAACGTCGATTCATTCGCGGGTCCGGATTGCCCAAACAGGATCAGGTCATAGACCCCGCCCGGC
>Ga0302117_10000412_pt1 | contig 18277 bp, 18 predicted proteins | sample AG5_322_MG_FD_203112 | JGI IMG/M metagenome (GOLD analysis project Ga0302117, IMG submission 203112) | Marine microbial communities from Western Arctic Ocean, Canada - AG5_32.2 | ecosystem: Environmental > Aquatic > Marine > Oceanic | place: Canada: Western Arctic Ocean | collected 2017-10-01 | reverse complement strand
AACGCCGAACATTCCACATGCCAGCCCGGCCGCCCCCTTCCCCATGGGGCGTCCCAAGCCGGTTCGTCCACCGCCGAGGGTTGCCACAGTACTGAATCTAAAGGGTTTCGTTTTCGGGGGTCACCGGGGGTTTCCCCACGTTCCGCACCGATGCGCATCATGGCCTCGCTGCTCAAACCACTTAACTGGCCAAAATCTTCAACGGAAGAAACATCAAAAAACACCGTTCCTTCCACCACATAAGCGGCGTCTTTGTCTAACAAGGCCCGAATGAAGCCGCGTATTTCTGGGATGGCTCCGGTGGCTCGGGGCTCTTGCCAAGGCACCAAATTACCTAAGGCTTCCATGTCGTCATCAAAACGCCGCAGCCCACCGTAGGCCAAGTCAAGATGGTGCACTCCCCGACGGCGGGCGGCCCGCAACATGTCGTCGTCTACATCGGTAATGTTCCGCACGCTACGGGTGGTGTGGCCACGTTGACGCAAGCGCCGCTCCAACACATCGTAAATAACGTAGGTAGCGGCATGACCAAGGTGCGTAGCGTCATAAGGGGTAATGCCACAAAGATAAAACGTCACTAAGGGGCCGGGGGTGAAATCCACCACCTTTTGTTGAGCGGTGTCGTACAGCCGTAGCGGAGCAAGCGCCGCTACGGTCACTGGCTGGGGCTTGGGTCGTCAATACCGGTAAAGCGCACCGCCACCCGTGTCTTGTACTTGGTATTGAGTTGCAGCAGCACCGCAGTAAACGCCTCAATAGCCATAGCGTTAGACAGTCCCCCGGCATCAAGCGGGCGCACCCCAGGAAAACTGCTTAACATTTCACATACCGTTTCGGTGGCTTGCGAGTGGTCAGAACAAATCAGGACATCACTTACCAAGTCTTTAGAGAGGTCACCGAGTTCAGTAGCCGGCACGTGTTGCAAGGTGGCAGCCACAAAAGCATCAGGGACTTCCACTTGTACGCTGGCCGCCACTGAGCCTCGTGGCGGCACCAACGGTTGGAACTCGCCGTGGACTAAGGCCAAAGCGTTAGACATGCAGATCACTACTTTTCCGTGCAAATGGTCAACCACCGAATAAGCGGTAGAGGCTGCTGCATCCCACGGGGTAGCGATGATCACGATGGGGGCCTGAGCGGCGCCTTGGTTGTCGGTGGCTTCAATATTTAAGGTGCGGTCGGGCCAGCGATCAATAATTTTGTCTCGTTCCTCAAGGGAGCGGTAAGGCGATCGCGAACCCAAAAGTACCTCATGTCCGACAGAAGCTAAGCGTGCGGCCAGTGCTCGTCCGGCCGGGCCGGTGGCACCAAGGAGTCCAATCTTCATTCAGTTAGCGTAGGCCGTAATGGCCGTCGGGTAGTTGTTCAGCGGTTTGTTCCCCAATCCGGCGTTGATAGGCCGGTAGGGTCAGAGCAAACCACGGTCCTGTTTTGGGCCCAAATTTTTGGAGGAAGCAATATGGGCATTTTGGATGGTAAAAAATTGCTGATTACCGGGGTGTTGACCGATGCGTCACTTGCCTTCTCGATTGCCCGCTTGGCCCAAGAAGAAGGGGCCGAGATCATCCTCACCGGGGCCGGACGAGCCTTGCGGCTAACGCAACGTACGGCCCGCAAACTACCTACCGCTCCCGAAGTTTTAGAATTTGATGTCACCGCGCCCGAACAAGCGGTGGCTTTGCGTGAGCATCTAGAAAAAAAATGGGGGCAGGTAGATGGCGCTTTGCACGCCATTGGGTTCGCCCCCGAGGTGTGCTTGGGTGATGATTTCATGGCCGCTCAATGGTCCGATGTGGCGGTGGCCATGGAGATTTCTGCTTACTCCTTGAAAACGGTGGCTGAGGTGGTGGCCCCCTTGATGACCAACGGGGGGTCCATCATTGGGCTGGACTTCGATGCTCGGGTCGCTTGGCCGGCCTACAACTGGATGGGCGTCGCCAAAGCAGCCTTGGAGTCGGCTTCTCGTTACTTGGCCCGTAATTTAGGGCCCGACAATATTCGGGTAAACATGGTGGCCGCCGGACCTATTCGTACCATGGCTGCCAAAAGTATCCCTGGTTTTGCTGCTTTTGAAGATGCATGGTCCGACCGGGCACCCTTGGGCTGGGACGTCAACGACCCCGAACCGGTGGCCCGCTCCTGCGTGGCTTTGTTGTCCGACTGGTTTCCGGCCACTACCGGCGAAATAATCCACGTAGACGGCGGTTTTCACGCCATGGGTGTTTAAAAATTTCTATTCGCTAGGTTCCTGTGAGCGTGGGGCAGTTCGACCATTCGCACAGTGGGCTTCCACTACGGGGAATGGATTAACTGAGTTGTCGGGGTGGCCACCGGGGCGGTATTCAAAGTGCACGTGGTTGCCTACGGCGTTACCGGAGCGACCGATATACCCAACAACCGTGCCGGCTTCTACCCATCCATCGTTGCCATAACTACTGAGATGAGTACCAAACCAAACGTCGCCGTTGGCCGTGGTCAGGTTAAAAGACAGGCCACCAATTTTATCTCTGCGAAACACCACCGTGCCGGGTTCGGGGGCCACTAGGGGCGTGCCCCATCTGGCCATAATGTCAATTCCGTCATGGGTTCGTCCGCCAGAGCGGGGCTCTCCCCACGAGTCGCGGTATTGCATTTCTCCGGCTACTGGACATACCCAGGTCGTTGATCCAACATGGCGATTAACGGCGGCTCGGCTCGCTTCGGCCAACGCTCGGGCTTCCAACGCACTGCGTTCTTCGGGGCTCAGCGCAGCCAATATCGCTTCTTGTTCTTTTTGGAGTTCACGTAGCGCCAAAAGCCCTTTACCAATGGTGTCGCCCAGCAGTTCACTGATTTGGCCGGTTCGTTCTACTTGCCGGTTGAGCGTTTCGATCTGCGCTATTGCTGGTGACGTTGTTTCCGTTAACTCTCGCGCAATTTGGGTGGCTTCGTTTCCTGCGGTCACCGCAGCATCCACCACCGTTTGTAAGCCTTCCGGGGGGTTGGTCACCCATGCTTGGTCTGCTTCTTGCGCATTTGCCGACGTGCATGCCGCCAGCAGCCCAAACGCGACAAAGAAAGCAGAAATACGGAACATTTCGTTAAGGGTAGTCGCCGAGGGGTAAAAAAGGGCCGCGCCAGCCAAGGGTCACAGCAATCCACTTTCCGAGCAGACGCCCTATCGGCATGATAAAAATGGGATACCACAAGAAGGAAGCGAGAGAAACTCAATGAAAACTTGGCATACCACAGCAATTGTTCTCTGTTGTTTGGCTGTTTCTGTGACCACCGTCTCCGCAGCAAATGCATGGGGAGGAAGCCCAGCGCCCTTTACTGGGCCTCAAGGTTTTGCTGATGATTCCTCGCACAGCCATCGGACAATTGAAAGCACTGCTTCGGACCGCAACAACTGGCAGTGGCGCTTTGACGGGGCTGGAGGGGAAGACAACTACGAACCGACCGACCTTAGTTTTTGGAAAACTACTTCTAACTCCTCTTGGGTTGACGTCAAGTGGTACGTGACCACTCAAAGTAATTCGCATCTTTCCGCGGGAGTTGCAGGAACAGTTTACTGTGCTGTTTGGGCTAGCAGCACTACCTGCGATTCGTTCCGTCTACTTATCGCTGACGATGCAGACGAGATGAGCAGTCTTTTGCAGAATAACCTTGTCTGCCACGAACTCGGCCATACCGTAGGGTTTGCAGACGGGGGAACTTTGCAACACTCGTGCATGGACGGCGGGGACAACAACATGCTTCGCCCTTACGAAAGGGGAAAAATTAATGCTCGGTATTAGGAGCAAAATCACTCTATTTATATTTTCTGCGGGCCTTCTTTTGAGCGGCTTACTTTTCGTTTCGTGTGGCGAAAGCAGCGAATTCTCTGCTCGCATTTATAGCGATGAATACCCTCCCGGTGTACTTGTGTTTCAACCAACGTATAAAACTATGGAGGAGTTAATAGCCAGTTCCGACCTGGTGGTTGTGGGCACGGTCGCTGGATATCAAGAAGACATCGATCGTCAAACCATGACACAAGAGGGAATGGATGCCGGAGACCCTTGGTCACAAACCATTGTTGACGGCATTGTTATTACCCCCAGCAAAGTACTTAAGGGCGCTGACCTTCTCAACGGCGAAACAAGATTTTCCATTCTTGTTTCAACCATAACTTTTGACACCGAAGGAGAAATAGTTCGTGGTCCGGCGTTTATCAAACCCATTGACGCTCTACGCCATGGGGTGGCTGTTCTTTCTAGACGAGTTGATCAGCGGCCCGTCTACCTTTTGTTTCTCAAAAACACCGACCTTGGGCAAGACGCCAAGTTGCCGACTTTTGTTTTGCATGCCACCAATAGCACCCAAGAAATCACTGACGCACTTTTGCAAGAAGCCCTGTTGGCCGTCACCCCACAATGATTAGGGGAAAAGCCAACAGTTACCTATTGGTTGGGTCTGCTAAAAGCTCCTGCACTACATCTTCCATGGTAATCAAGCCCTGGGTTTGGCCATCTGCGTTTTGCAGAACCAGCAAATGGGTTCGCTTTTGACGCATGGTGCGTAATACCTCTTCTAAGGTGAGGTTTTGACCAGCAACCACTAACGGGCGGAGCGCAGAAGACGGCAACGGGAGGTCTTGTTCTTGGGGGCCGAAAGAAAGCAATTCTTTGGCGTGCACCATGCCGATAAAGTCTTGGTCATTTAGCCCACTAACCGGAAAACGAGTATGGCCGGTAGCCAGAATCAGTTGTTCACATTCTGCAATGGTGGCCTGCTGGGGCAAGGTCACCATGGAAGTAACCGGCACCATTACCGCCGAAGCAGGCCGTTGCGCCAAGGCCAGAGCACCCGACAAAAGTTGATGATCGAAGGGGTCTAAAGTTCCTTTTTGTTGCGAGGCAGCAAAAATGGTTGAAAGTTCGGCGGCGCCCAATGCATGCTCTATCTCATCGACCGCCTCAAGGCCAAAGGGCTTCACCGCTAAGGCCGCCAGCGCATCCAAAAGCCAAATAGCCGGCCACAAAAGACGCACGAACAAGCGATGCAACGGCATAAGACGCTGCAAGGTGCGTTCGGGGGCGGCAATAGCCAAGTTTTTCGGCACCACCTCACCAAGCAGCATCTGCACCACGGCCGCCACCCCCATAGCCAAGAACCAACTCGCGCTTTGACTTACCCCGCTGGGGACAGAAAGTTTTTCTAGCGCTGGGTCTATCCAGCGGCCTAAAGCTGGTTGGGCCACTATGCCCAAAACCACGCTGCTGACGGTAATACCTAACTGCGCCCCAGAAAGTTGCGGGCGCAAATTTTGTCGAGCGGCCAAGGCCAACGATGCCCCTTTAGACCCTTGTTCGGCGGCTTCTTTTAGCAGGGAGGGGCGGCTAGCCACCAAAGCAAACTCCACGGCCACAAACACTGCGTTGGCTAAAATCAGGGCAGCCAGCAATAGTAAAATCATGGCTTGTTCACCAGCAACAAAGCGATGCGATGTCCTTGGAGGGCCATGACTTCAAAGCGCCATCCATCTTGTTCGACAAACTCTCCGAGTGTTGGCAGATGCCCCAAACGAGTCAATACGAAACCAGCCAGGGTTTCGTAAGGGCCTTCTGGCACAACAAAACCAGTGGTTTCTCGAACTTCGTCAAAGTTAAGACGCCCCACCACAATCACTTCACCAGTTCTGGTTGCTTGGACGATAGGGAGTTGTTGGTCGTGTTCGTCGTTGATGGCTCCTAATATTTCTTCCAGCAAATCTTCCAAGGTAACTATGCCGGCCGTACCGCCGTGTTCGTCTACCACCAACGCTAATTGGGTTTGGTGGTTGCGTAAATCGTCCATGATTTCTGCTAAGCCACGGGTTTCGGGTACTGCTAATACTTCAACCATTAGCTCGCTTACCGGGGTAGTCAGTCTTTGGTCAATAGGTAACCCGAATACCGATTTAACGTGGACCATTCCTTTTACGTCATCAAGGTCTTCGCCAAAAATTAGAAACCGAGAGTGCCCGGTTTTTTGTGATCGTTGAATAAGCGCCGCTATCGACGCATCTTGGGCCAGTGCTTCGATATCGGGGCGGGGCACCAGCACATCGCTGGCTGTTTTGTCACCAAAATGCAGCGACCGGGTTAGCCGCACCACTTCTTCTGGTTCGAGGCCCCCTTGGCTTGAAGACTCAATTAAGTCTTCAAGTTCATTTAGGCTTCGTCCGGTGTCTATTTCGCTACGGGGTTCTACCCCCAAACGCCGTACCAGAGTGTTAGCCGAGCGATTCATGACCACCACCAAGGGGCGCACCAGCAGGCTGTAGGGGGCCAGCAGGGGTACGGTGTGGCGTGCCGTTTTTTCTGGAATGGCCAAGGCTACGTATTTAGGTATTTGCTCCCCCACGATGAGATGCAAGGTGGTAGCTACCGCAATGGCCGCCATGACGCTAAGCCCCGTGGGGTGGTTTTGACCGGTAATTAACCGTGCCACCGTGGGTTCGGCGACGAACCCCAGCAGCAATGCCGACACCGTAATGCCGAATTGAAAACCCGACATAGTTTCGGTGAGTCGACGCAGAGCGCCCAGCAAACGGCGGTGCGTTCGGCTGCCTTGGTTTGCTTGGGCTTCTATGGCTGCTCGGTCTAAAGCAATCAGGCTAAATTCGGCGGCCACGAAGGCGGCGTTGACCGCCAAAAGCAAGGCCATTATTAGCAGACCCGGCAGAGTTCCCATCAGGTTGTTTATGTTAGCCGTCTGCGGGTTGACCATTGCGGCAGATTTTTTAATACCCTGCAGACATGTCTGTTTGGGAAACCGGTTTAGCCATGGTCGTTTACTTGATTGCTTGTGCTTTGCAGGGGGCGGTGGGTTTTGGCGCCAACTTGTTTGCCGTGCCGTTGTTGGCTTTGATCAACCCGTCTTTGGTGCCGGTGCCGGTGTTGTTGGTGAGCCCGGTACTTAACGGTTTGATGACTTGGCGAGAGCGTGGCCACGTTGAGAAACCTATTTTGACGTGGACGTTGTTGGGTCGGTTGCCGGGGGTGGTACTCGGCGTAGTGGCCTTGCAAACTTTTTCGGGCGACAGTTTAGGCATTTTGTTTGGTGTGCTGTTGCTATTGGCGGTGGGGCTAAAGGTCAGCGGGTTGGCCCCGCAGCGCAGTAAAAAGCTTTTGTTGGGGGCCGGCGGGTTGAGCGGTTTTATGGCTACCACGGTGGGGGTGGGTGGCCCACCGGTGGCTTTGACTTTGCATGACTTAGACGGGCCGACTTTTCGGGCCACCATGTCTCCTTATTTTTTGATCGGCACTTCCCTATCGGTGGTGGGTTTAGCGATAGGAGGTCAAATCACCGGCCAAGATTTTGTGACCGCTCTGTGGCTGGCGCCGGCCGTGGTGGCGGGGGTGGCTTTGTCGGGGCCGTTGCGGTTACGTATTGATGCCGGGCGGGTGGCCACCAGCGTGTATGTGTTGTCGTCGGTGGCTGCCGTGGCTTTGTTGTTGCGTTCGCTGCTTTGAACTGCGCCGTCTAGAGTTCTGTCATGGCCAAACAAGTGGTTTCGTTTGATGCGGTGAGTCGCCGCTACGACGGTCGGGCTGTGCTTAACGAAGTGTCGTGGCAGGTAAACACTGGCCAGCACTGGGTGGTCTTGGGGTCTAATGGCTCGGGCAAAAGCACTTTGTTGCAGATTGCTGCTTTGCGATTGCACCCGTCGAGTGGCCGGGTAACCGTGTTGGATCACGTTTTGGGTGAGGTAGATGTGCGGGGTTTACGTAACCGGGTGGGCTTGAGTTCGGCCTCGTTGGCGCAATCTTTGCGGGCCACGCTTTCTGCTGCTGAGGTGGTGATGACGGCATTGTTTGGTGCCTTGGAGCCCTGGTGGGATAGTTATTCTGCCGCCGACCGCACGCGGGCCCAGGACTTGTTGGCTCAGGTGGGATGCGGGGGTTTGGCGGAGCGTTCGTTTGGTACCTTGTCTTCTGGCGAGCGCCAACGGGTGTTGTTGGCCCGCACCTTGATGACTGATCCAGATTTGTTGTTACTTGATGAACCTACGGCCGGTTTAGACCTCGGTGGCCGCGAAGAGTTGGTGGCTACTTTGTCTCAGTTGGCGTTGGCGCCCGCTACGCCGCCCATGGTCTTGGTTACTCATCATGTGGAGGAGATTCCGCCCGGGTTTACCCACGGGTTGTTGTTGCGTCAAGGCCAAGTGGTGAGCCGTGGACCGTTGGGCGAGGTGTTAACCGAGGAACATTTGAGTCGGTGTTTTGACCTCGGCCTTATTTTGACCAACCAGACCGGCCGTTGGACAGCCCGGGTACGGACTACAGCATGATGAGGCACACCTTGATTTTTTTGGGTGGGCCAGCGCCGGCACTTACCGCTCCCCTGCCGCCGGCGGAGTTTGTTATCGCCGCCGATCGAGGGGGTGACCATGCTTTGGCTTTGGGCTATTCGGTAGATTTGTTGGTCGGCGATTTAGATTCCGTGTCTGCGTCTGGTCGGTTGGCGGCGATCGAAATAGAACAGCATCCGGTGGACAAGGATGAAACAGATTTAGAACTGGCTTTAGCGGCCGCCGAGCGCCGAGGTTTTTTATCAATCACCGTGGTGGGCTCTTTAGGTGGTCGTCCTGATCATGCGCTGGGCAACTTGCTCGCTTTGGCTGCCCAACGGTGGGCCGGGTTGGCCATTGAAATCCGTGTCGCAGGGGCCACGGGGTGGGTGGTGCACCAAGATTTTTGCCGCACCTTGCCTGAGGGTTCTTCGGTAAGTTTGTTGGCTCTGGGGGGCCCGGCGGTCGGGGTGCAAACCACTGGCCTGCGGTGGCCTTTGCATGGTGAAATTTTGCCTTCCGGCACGGGGCGTGGTTTATCTAACCAAGTAGTAGACAACCAGATCACCGTCAAGGTGGCCTCCGGGGTGCTTTTGCTCTGGGCGTTGACCTAGCCTCTACTCATGTTGGTCACTCCTTTGACTCCGGTTATTGGTGCCGAGGTCTCGGCCGTTGATTTAACCGGTGTTTTGAAACCTGAGCTAACTGATGCTTTACACCAAGAGCTCATGAAGCACCATGTACTTTTCTTTCGTGAGCAAAACTTGACGGCGCAAGAGTTGACGGATTTTGCCACTAATTTTGGCCCGATAGCGGGGCCGCACCATACGTATCCTGCTTTGCCGGGGCACCCATCAGTCATGGTTTTAGATACCAATCCCGATAACCCACCAGATAGCGCCGAGTGGCATTCCGATTTAACTTTTCAGCCGTCTTCTGCTTTTGCTTCGGTGCTCCAGGGTGTGATTATTCCGCCGGTGGGGGGTGACACTTTGTGGTCCAGTTTGTTCGCTGTGCACGATGCTTTGCCGTCGGGGTTACGCCGAGACCTCGAAGATCTCTCTGCTGTGCACGATTTGGGTTCCTTTCGCAACCAAGCGTTTGCCGAGGGCGGCTCAGAGAAAGTGGACCAACTCATGGCTTCGGTGGGGTCTGCCGCACACCCCATTATTGACCATCATCCAGTTACTGGCCGACCCTTTATCAATGTAAACGAAACGTTCACGATACATGTGTTGGGTATGAGCCGACCCGAGAGTCATCGCTTGTTGACCTTTTTGTTTGATTTCATCAACCGGCCACAATTTCATGTTCGGTTGCGCTGGCACCCGGGCACTATTGCTCTTTGGGACAATCGCGGGTCGCAACATTACGCCGTTGACGATTACTTACCGCATCGTCGAGTTATGCACCGTGTGGTGGTAACTGCCGACCAGCGTCAACCCAGCAAATCTTGACAGACATCGAGGTACATCTGGGTGGTTAGGCGCAAAGACTCTAGGTCGATGCGTTCGTTGTGTCCGTGGAAGCGTCGGCCAAACTCGCCGGCATCAATGGTGGGGCTTAGTAGCCCAGCACCGTAAACCACTGCGCCGTGTTCTCGGTAAACCCGGGCATCGGTGAAACCCACTGAGAATTGCGGGTTGAGGCGAGCCGAGGGGAAGGGTTTAGTGATAGCTCGTTCTAGGGAGTCCCACAGGGGGGTGTCGATGCGGCTAGCCGATGAGGCGTCGTTGATGAGCACTTCAGTTTCTACGTGGTCGGCGAGCTCGCCCAAGGCTTCGCTGAGGTGGTCGGCTACCGAGAGGTCGCCGGGCAGGGTGCGGATGTCTACTTCGATGCTGACTTGGTCGGGTATGACGTTGGTTTTTCCGGCGGCGTGACCCACGTTGGGTGAGAAGGTGGCGTGGGTGCAGGCGTGCAGGTGGCTGGCCGTGGCGGCGCTGGGCAGGTTGGCTAAAAACTCGTCGACTTGGTCTTCGTCGAGTAACTGTTGTTTGGCTTCTTCGGGTAGGCCCATGGCTTCTACTCGGGCTCGCCAAAGTTCGTGAAAGCGGGCCGCTGGCTGGTATTCGGCCAGGCGTTGGATGACTGCGGCGGCTTTTACGAGGGCGTTATCGGTGCGGTAGGGCATAGAACCATGCCCGGGGGTGCCGCGGACCGTTAAACGCCGCCAGGCCACACCTTTTTCGGCCACGTTGACGCTGATAGCGGGGGCGGTGTCGGGCCCGGAGTGCAGGCCACCGTTTTCGGTGAGTACGTAGTCGGCTTTGATGTCGGCGTAGTGGTGGTCGGCCATCCAGCGGGCTCCGTGGGCGCTGCCTGATTCTTCGTCGGCTACCGCAAAAAAGATCAAATCACCGCGGGGTTTGAAACCTTGGTTGGCCAGAGTGCGAAAAGCCACTGCTTGGCCGGCGGTGAGGTTGAGCATGTCGACGGCGCCTCGGCCCCAGATTTCGTTGTCTACCAGCTCGCCGCCAAAGGGGTCGCGGTCCCAGCCATCGGGGTTTACCGGCACCACATCGGTGTGGCCCATGAGGCACAACGAGGGGGCGGTGGGGTCGGAGCCTTCAATGCGGGCCACCAGCGAGGTACGCCCCGGGGTGGGTTCGTAGCGTTGCAGGTCGAGCCCGGTGCCTTCTAAAAAGGTTTGCAACACATCGGCGTTGCGTACTTCTTGGCCTGACTCGGGGGTGCCGTCGTTTACACAAGCGTTGCGAATCATGGTTTGCAACAGGTCAACGGTTTGGTTGGTGGTGAGGTCGCTCATCAAGCCAGTATGCCGTACCGGCGCCGCTTGCTGCGCCCGTCTCTGCGCCTAACCAAAGGGAGCGGCAAGCAGCTCCCCTACAAAGGTGTGCGGCACCACGACCGGTTAGCCCGTTACCCCCGTAGGGGCGCTCGCTTGCTGCGCCCATCTCTTAGTCGTTGGTGGTGGACCGTACTGGACTTGAACCAGTGACCTCTCGCGTGTGAGGCGAGCGCTCTAGCCAACTGAGCTAACGGTCCATGAGGGTGGCAGGCTACCCGCCCACCCCCAGCGACCCCACCGCCCGCTAGCGTTCTCACCTATGTCGCTGATTACTTGCCCCAACTGTGGGGAAGAGGAAAATCTTGACGGGGTCATTAAAGGCGAACCCGGTTTAGAAACCATCACCGTCACTTGCGGGTCGTGTGACCTTTCTTGGGTACGCGACCGCACCCCCACCTGCCCCACTTGTGCCGCCACCGACCTCCGCCAAGCCGCTCGGTCCATTGTAGAAAAATCTCGAGGCACGCAACTTTCTATACAAGCCATGGAAGTGGTGTTTCTGTGCCCGGCCTGCGACGCCGCCGATCTGCACACCTGGAACCAATCAAACACTCCCCTGCGCCCCCGAGAAATGCCCGTCGACGGGGACTAGTTCTTCAACAACCGGGCCGCTAAGGCTTGTAGCCCGGCCACCAGCGAGCCTTTTACCAGCACTACGTCACCGGGGCCCAAGTTTTCCAGCGCTGCATCAATATCTGTTTCAGGGGCAGGGCCGTAAAGGTCGGTGCCCACCGTGAACAACTCCACACCGAGGGCAGCCGCTTTTTGCGCCATTTGTTGATGAGCCGCCGGAGCGTCGTCGCCTAACTCAGCCATCAAACCCAACACCGCTACCCGGCGGCCTGGGGCCTCCACCGCCGCTAAAGCTTCCAAAGCGGCCGCCACCGACAAAGGGTTGGCGTTATAGGCGTCGTCAATAACCAGCAGGCCGCTCGGTGCGGTACCCAACTGCATGCGAGACGGCGACAACGTGGCTTTGGCCAAACCGGCCGCTACTTCTTCAAGGGGAACCTCTAACACCAAACCCACGGCGGCCGCCGCCAACGCGTTGGTCACCATGTGCGCACCCCGAGTTTCTAGGCACACCTCAATGCGCCCCCACGGAGACTCCAACAAAAAAGAAGGCCGCAAGTCGGCGCCCACCCGCACCTCACGGGCCCGCACCTCGCCCGCTTGGCCAAAGGTCAACACGTGGGCTCTTGTGCGGTCCGCTTGGGCCATTACCGCTGGCACTTCAGCATTAAGCACTGCACAACCGGCCGCCGGAAGGCCTTCAATAATCTCGCCTTTGGCTTGGGCCACCGCTTCGAGCGAACCAAACACCCCGGTGTGGGCCATACCGATGGTGGTAATAACCCCCACATCGGGGCGCACCATGGCGCAGAGGTTGCTGATGTCGCCCGGGTGACGAGCCCCCATTTCGGCCACCACGGCGGTGGCTTCTTCTGGAGTGTTCAAAAGAGTTAGCGGCACCCCAATTTCGTTATTAAATGACCGCGGGCTGGCATGAACAGGGCCTTTTTGGTTCAGCACCGCTGAGGTAAGATCTTTGACCGAGGTTTTACCGACCGACCCGGTAACCCCCACCACCGGGGCCGTAATTGAGGTGCGAGCTGCAGCCCCGAGGGCCTGTAACGCCGACGCCGTGTCGGGCACCAGCACCGACGGGCCCAACGTGGATTCTTGCTCGGTCAGAAAACCCGCCGCCCCGGCCGCTAAAGCTGCAGAAATAAAGTCGTGCCCATCACGTTCGGCCCGCAAAGGCACAAACAAACACCCCGGGGTGATGTGGCGCGAATCTTGGGTAGCCCCACTTAGCTTCACCTCGAGGTTCACGTTGTCGCCGCACAACACCCCGCCAGTTATTTCAGCCACCTGGGCTAACGAAAATTCCATGGCGCTATTCTCACAGGCCAGAGATGCAAAGTGGTGCCACCTCTGTCGCTCGCCTGACCTCTACGATGTTTTTATGACAGATCGACAACGACTAGTGGTGCTCTTTGGTGGCCGCAGCGCTGAGCACGACGTTTCTTGTGTATCGGCGCGCCACGTTTTGGCTGCCGTCGATGCAGAAAAATACGAAGTAATACCGGTAGGCATTAACCGTGACGGCCAATGGTCGCTGGCCACCGCCGCCGCCGAGGCCTTGGCCGCCGACGATCTGCCCGACGCTTTAGACCCCAGTGGCCCCACCTGGGACCCTCTCCCCGAGTTGCGCAAGTTGACCGCCGCCGGGCCGGTGGTGGTGTTCCCTCTGCTGCACGGCCCTCTGGGTGAAGACGGCACCATGCAAGGATTACTAGAAATAGCCGGTGTGCCTTACATCGGTAGCGGCGTGTTGGGCTCGGCGCTCGCCATGGACAAACTGGCCGCCAAAGACATCTTGGCCCACCACGGCATTGGCCAAGCCCGGCATCGCAGTTTGCACGCCGACGATTTGCCCACAGCAGGTAGCGAAGCCGCTCAAGCATTAACGGCCTCGCTGTTGGCCGACCTCGGCCCGGTGGTTTTTGTAAAACCCGCCAACATGGGGTCGTCCATTGGGATTTCTCGAGCCACCGACACCTTGACCTTGCAAGCTGCGCTAGCCACGGCAGCCACCTACGACCAGTGGATTCTTATTGAAGAAGCCATCGAGGGCCGAGAAATCGAGTTAGCGGTACTGGGTAACCGCAGGCCACAGGTTTCTGGCCCCGGTGAGATTTGCCCCGGAGCCGAGTTTTACGACTACGACGACAAATATGCCGACGGAGCCGACCTCGTGTTGGACCCCGACCTAGACCCCGAGTTAGTGGTCGAGTTGCAAACCACGGCCGCCCAGGCTTATTTGGCTTTGCGGTGCGCCGGCATGGCCCGGGTGGACTTCTTTGTGGCCGACGACGGGCGAGTCATTCTCAACGAGGTCAACACCATCCCCGGGTTTACCCCGATTTCTATGTACCCCCGGTTGTGGCTCAACGCCGGGCTGAGTTACCCCGGGCTCATCGACCGCTTGGTAGACCTCGCCCTCGAACGCCACACCACCCAACGCCGCAACACCACCCGCTAACTCTCGCAGTCCTCCGTCGCAGTCACGTGGGGTCAGACCCTACGTGACTGGGTTTTTTGGATTGTGGGAGGCTGTTACTTAGCGGGAATAAGCGAAGCCCGGAGGAAACGCAGGAGTTCACGGCGCCGAAGGGCAACCGGGCGGAGCGCACGTTCTATGCCAGCCGCTCGAAGCACTTCGATTTCGGTAGCCAAACCCACCACAGTGGAATAAGCACTCAACAACACCAACTGGGCGTCGGTGCGCCGCATACGGCCGGCGGCCATTTCGGCTTCCATCCAGGCCACGGCACGGTCCATCAACGGGGTCATCGTGTTGCGCAAACGAGGGGCCGCGGGCGAACCCGGCCGGCTCACCTCGCGAAGCAAACCAAGGAGCAGCGGTTGTTCAAGAGCCACCCGAAATACCGAGCGCACCAACGCTTCAATGCGGTCAGCATCCGATGCTTTAGACGACAAAACCTGCTCTAAAGCTTCGGTGAGGTAAACAGTATTGTGGTCAACCACCGCATTTAAAAGATTTCGTTTGGCCACAAAATGATAAAGAATGGTTTGCTTGCGAATGCCCAAACCCGCCGCAAGATCGTCTAACGACGTGCCGTCATAACCCACCGTGCCAAAAGATTCCAGCGCAGCCTGGAGTATCCGTTCTTTCGTTTCGCCTCTTGGAGCCATGCCGCATAACTTAACCCATTTCTCTACCAATTGGTAAGTCTTGCTATTTTCTGATAGAACTAACCCATGATTCCCCAGTCTTTAGCCGGCAAGCGCATCGCCATAACCGGCAGCACCGGCTTTTTAGGCACCGCCCTCGTTGAACGCCTTTTGCGCTCCGCCCCCGACTGCGAATTAGTTCTCCTCGTACGCCCCGGCCGCCGCGGCGCCCAACGCCGCGTCGACCGAGACATCTTGCGCAACGACGCCTTTGACGGCCTACGCAAAGACCTCGGCCAAAAAGAATTCGCCGAAATGGCCGCCCGACGCATCACCGCCATCGGTGGCGACGTGAGCGTCGACGGGCTGGGCCTCGACGACGACGGCCGCACCGCCCTGGCCTCCTGTGACATATTCATCCACTCCGCCGCCTCGGTTAGTTTTGACTCCCCCCTTGATGACGCCGTCGAAATCAACCTCTTAGGCCCCGTACGCATTGCCCAAACCCTGACCGAACTCGGTGCCACCCCCCACATGGTGGCCGTCTCTACCTGCTACGTAGCGGGCAGTCGACGCGGCGCTGCCCCCGAAGAACCCGTAAACGAAAGCCCCTTTTTCGTCAATGTTGACTGGCGCACCGAAGTAGCCAGCGCCCGACGCATACGCCTCGACGTGGAATCCCAAAGTCGCACCCCCGACCAACTTGCCGAATTTCAAAGCAAAGCCGCCAACGAACTGGGCGCCGCCGGTACCCCCGCCCTGGCCGACAAAACCGAACAACTCCGCACCCGCTGGATCAACGACTACATGGCCACCGCCGGCATATCCCGAGCCAGCTCGTTGGGCTTCCCCGACGCCTACGCCTACACCAAAGCCCTCGGCGAAATCGCCCTGGCCGAATCAGTGGGTGAGATTCCCCTCAGCATCGTGCGCCCGGCCATTATCGAATCAGCAGTTGCCGAACCCTCCCCCGGGTGGATTCGCGGCTTCCGTATGGCCGAACCGGTCATCATCTCCTACGCCCGAGGCCTCCTAAAAGAATTCCCCGGCGTACCCGAAGGCATCATCGACGTCATCCCCGTGGACTACGTGGTGGCCGCCATTTGTTCCGTCGCCGCTCGTGGCCCTCAACAATGGCCAGACATTGTGCAAGTAGCCTCCGGCAGCCAAAACCCTTTGAGCTATGGCCACCTCGTGGACATGGTGCGAGCCTGGTTCACCGAAAACCCCATCTACGACGAACACGGCCAACCCATCTCCGTGCCCGAATGGTCATTCCCCGGGCGCGGCCGCGTCAAAAAGCAACTCGAACGCGCCAGCACCATGCTTACCCGAGCCGAAAAAATCGTCGGCTCTTTGCCGGTACGAGGCCGCCAAGCCGAGTTCGGCGCCCGATTAGCCGAAAAAAGCGAACTGGTAGAACGAGCCACCGGCTACGTCGACCTCTACGGCGCCTACGCCGAATGCGAAGCCCTCTACGGCCTCGACCGTCTGCTGGCCATGTGGGACGACCTCGACGAAGCCGACCAAGCCGCCTTTTGCTTCGACCCACGAACCGTGGACTGGGACTACTACGTTCCCAACATTCACCTGCCGTCGGTAGTTAAAGCCGGCCGGGTGCCCATGAAACCCCCCGCCCGAGGCGGAGAAACCCGTCCCCAACGCCTCCGCAAACAAATACTTTCCCCCGACCGCCACCTGGCCGCCTTCGACCTCGAAAACACCCTCATTGCCTCCAACGTGGTGGCCTCTTACTCATGGATGGCCAGCCGCCGCCTCTCCGGACGCGACCGCTTACGATTCGTACTTAAAACCATGATGGAAGCCCCCACGCTCTTGGCGCTAGACAAACGCGACCGCAGCGACTTTTTGCGCTACTTCTACCGTCGCTACGACGGCGCCCCCATTGACCAAATATCCGAAGACAGCGCCGAACAATTCAGCGAACTGATCTTGGCCAAATCGTTCCCCGCTGGCCTGCGCCGCGTACGACAACACCGAGCCTTAGGGCACCGCACGCTCCTCATCACCGGGGCCTTGGACTTCATCGTCGAACCCCTCAAACCACTCTTTGACGACATCGTGTGCGCCGAACTGGGCCAAGAAAACGGCACCTACAACGGTGAGCTCACCGCTGTGCCCCCCACCGGCGAAGCCCGCTACCAAGCCCTGGCCGACTACGCCGCAGAACACAACCTTGACCTACGCGAATCCATTGCCTACGCCGACTCAGCCAGCGACCTCCCCATGCTCGAAGCCGTTGGTTTCCCCGTAGCGGTCAACCCCGAAACCCGCCTGGCCAGTATTGCCCGCAAACGCGGCTGGCTCATCGAAGACTTTCAAAAATCCCCCGGCATGCACCGCCGCTTGCTGCCCCTAGCCCCACCGCATAGCCCCACCGCACGCGGCCCCTTGGAGGCTTGGCGATGAAAGCCCTGCAATTCAAACGAAACATCGGTCGCTACGCCGCCGCCCGCATCGCCGGCAGCTTCACCCCAGGGCGCGGCAGCAGCGTCGGCCCACTCAAATTGGCCGACCTCGATGCACCAGAAATGCCCGGCCCCGACTGGGTACAAGTACGGCCCCGGCTATCTGGTATCTGCGGCTCTGACCTGGCCACCATTGACGGCCGCTCTGCCCGCTACTTCGAACCCCTCGTTTCGTTTCCCTTCGTACCCGGTCACGAAGTAGTTGGCGACCTCGCCGACGGCAGCCGAGTAGTACTTGAACCAGTTTTAGGCTGCGTCAGCCGCAACCTGGACCCCACCTGCCCTGCTTGCGCCGCCGGCCACCTCGGCAACTGCCAACACACCACCTTTGGCGACCTTGAACCCGGCATACAAACCGGTTCCTGCCACGACACCGGCGGCGGTTGGGCCACCGCCTTCGCCGCCCACCCCAGCCAACTTCACCCGGTAGCCAACACCCTCAGCGACGAAGCCGCCGTGATGATCGAACCCACCGCCTGCGGGGTACACGCCGCCCTCAAAGCCCAAGGCGCCGCCACCATCGCCGTCTTAGGAGCCGGCACCCTCGGCCTGGTAACCATCGCCGCCCTACGAGCCCAAAACCCAGACGCCCAAATATTGGCCACCGCCCGCTACCCCCACCAACGCCGCCTGGCCGCCCAGTTAGGCGCCGACCACGTGGTCGCCCCACCAGAAATACGCCGAGCCGCTCGACGCCACACCGGCAGTCGAGCCATAAGCCTCCACCCCGACGACGGAGCAGTAGACCGACTCAGCGGCGGCGTTGACGCCGTAGTGGACTGCGTGGGCTCCAGCGAAAGCATCACCGATGGGCTGGCCATCACCCGGCCTGGCGGACGCATCGTGCTGGTAGGCATGCCCAGCCAAGTCAGCCTAGAACTCACCCCCCTCTGGCACCGAGAAATACAACTCATCGGGGCCTACACCTACGGCACCGAAACCTCCGCCGACGGCACCCCCGTGCGCACTTTCGACCTG
>Ga0302117_10000410_pt1 | contig 18311 bp, 10 predicted proteins | sample AG5_322_MG_FD_203112 | JGI IMG/M metagenome (GOLD analysis project Ga0302117, IMG submission 203112) | Marine microbial communities from Western Arctic Ocean, Canada - AG5_32.2 | ecosystem: Environmental > Aquatic > Marine > Oceanic | place: Canada: Western Arctic Ocean | collected 2017-10-01 | reverse complement strand
TGCTCAGCGAAGGCCGCCTCGAACTGCTGTGGTACGTCGAAGAACAAAGCCTCTCCAACGACTACCACCGCTACGGCAACCTCGGCACTCGGGCCGATGAGCCGCGCAACGGGCCAGTTTGATTTTTACCACAGAGGGAAACCATCGGCCTCGCAAGCTCATCCCTCCAATTGAGCTGCAGCATGGAGGGATGAGCTTGCGAGTCTGCCGCCCATTAATTCTCTGTGGTTGAAAAAAAATCCTCACTCCCCACAATCCGCCCATGCATTTTTTGAAACGCATTTTCGCGGTTTGGGTTTTAGGGGTGGTCACATCAACTGCGGCTGACCTCGAACGCATTAAGTACCATCATCCCGGGTTGGTGGTGGATCTCGGCGTGGGATTATGGGCGTGGCCGATGCCGGTGGATTGGGATGGCGACGGCGACCTCGACTTGCTCGTGGATTGTCCGTGCAAGCCGTACAACGGGATTTGGTTTTTTGAAAATCCGGGCGGGGGCAAGACGCCGGTGTTTAAGGCGGGCAAGCGCGTGCACGCTTCGCGGCGGAATATTCAAGTGAGTTGGGTGGAGGGCAAGCCCCGCTTTCTTTTGCCGGGCGCGGAGGTGTCGGCGGATTTTACGAAGACCACGAAAATTTATCCCACCGCGCGCGTGGAACGACACCGGAAGATCCGCGCGAATCAGTGGAAGTACGTGGACTACGACGGCGACGGCGCGTTGGATCTCATCGCGGCCGTGGGTATTTGGGACGATTATGGCTGGGACGATGCCTACAACGCCAAGGGCGAATGGACCAACGGGCCGTTACGCGGGTTTGTTTATTGGATGCGCAACGAGGGCACGAGCGCCAAGCCGAAGTACGTCGCGCCGGTGAAGGTGCGGGCGAGCGGCAAGGCGGTGGAGGTGTACGGCCGGCCGTCGCCGAACTTCGCGGACTTCGATGGCGATGGCGACCTCGATTTGTTGTGTGGCGAGTTCGTGGACAGCTTCACGTATTTTGAAAACACCGGCACACGCAAGGCGCCCAAGTACGCCGTCGGTCGCAAGCTGACGCACAAGGGCAAAACGCTGACGATGGATTTGGAAATGATAATGCCCAGCGCAGTGGATTGGGATGGCGATGGCGACATGGATTTAATCGTGGGCGATGAGGATGGCCGCGTGGCGCTGGTGGAGCACACCGGCAAAGTGGATGACGGGCTGCCGCAGTTTTTGCCGCCGGTATATTTTAGACAGCAAGCGGATGAAGTGAAGTTTGGCGCGTTGTCCACGCCGGTGGGGTTTGATTGGGACGGCGATGGCGACGAGGATATCATCTGCGGCAACACCGCCGGCCACATCGCTTTCATCGAAAATCTCAGCGGCCCGAAAGTGGAGCGTCCGAAATGGGCGGCGCCCAAGTTGCTGCAAGCTGGCGGCAAAACGCTGCGCATTATGGCCGGCCCCAACGGCTCCATCCAAGGGCCGTGCGAACGCAAGTGGGGCTACACCACGCAAACCGTCGCCGATTGGGATCACGACGGATTACCGGATTTGATCGTCAATTCCATCCTCGGGAAAATTGTGTGGTACCGAAACATCGGCACGCGCAAGGCGCCCAAGCTCGCGGCGGCACGGCCCATCAACGTCGAGTGGCGCGGCGAACAGCCTGCGCTCAAGTGGGGCTGGATACGTCCGCGCGGCAAGGCGCTACTCACCCAATGGCGCACCACGCCGGTAGCGATTGATTGGAACGAGGACGGTTTGACCGATCTGATCATGCTTGATCACGAAGGCTACCTTACGCATTTCCCGCGCGCGCGGCGCGAAGGCCGTGTGGTGCTCGATGCGCCGCAGCGTATTTTTGAAACTCAAAAACCCGGCTACGTGCGCCTGAACACCCGTACCGCCGGCGGCAGCGGGCGTCGGAAAATTTGCGTGGTGGATTGGGATGGCGACGGGCGGCGCGATGTGCTCGCCAACAGCCCCAACGCGGAGCTGTGGAAAAACGTCGGCTCCCGCGAAGGCATGACCCGCCTGATCAACGAAGGGACCCTTTTCAAACGCAACATCTCCAGCCACACCACGAGCCCGACGGTGGTGGATTGGAATGGCGACGGCGTGCCCGATTTGCTCGTGGGCGCGGAGGACGGGTTTTTGTATTACGGGCGCAATCCTCGGAAGTAATCAAACATCCGCCGCGTGCAATGTCTTCCCGCAGGCGTGGCAGTGATTGGCGTCGGTGCGGTGGCCTTCAATGCCGCAGTTGGGGCAGGCGCGGGTGTTGGGGGCGTGGGGTCCGTCGACGCGGGTCATCTCGGCGGTGACGATGCCGGTGGGCACGGCGATGATGCTGTAGCCCATGATCATGACAATCGCCGCCAGGAATTGCCCGAGCGCCGAGGTGGGCGTGATGTCGCCGTAGCCCACGGTGGTGAGCGTGACAATCGCCCAATAAATACTTTTAGGAATGCTTTCAAATCGTTCGTTGCGCGGCTTCATCAACACCCCATCGCTCAGCAACACGGTTTCGGTTCGCTGATCGGTAAACCGTACGTGTGCCATTGGGATGGGGTCGCCTTGGTTGGAAACGCTTGTGACCTCGGCAACGTGATTGCGCACATACACCGCATCGCCCTGTGTGAGTTGACGGGGATCCTTGATAATTTTCCGTTGGCCTTCCACCAGATACATCACTGCTCCGATGATGGTGGCGAGAATGACAACGGCCATCAGGAACACGGTTATTTTTGCAAAGCTCGCCCGCAGAGCCAGCATGATGGTGCGGGCGCCGCGGACGTATTCGATGAGCTTGAGAATGCGGAAGATGCGCAGCACCCGTAGTGCGCGTACAACGAGCAGATATTCGAGATGCGCACCGGGAATGAGGCTAAGGTATGTGGGGACAATCGCCAGCAGATCGATGATGCCGAAAAAACTACGCGCATATTTGGCGGGTGAATCCACCGACCACAATCGCAACGCGTACTCAACAGTGAACAGGATGGTGAAGCCCCATTCGAAGGCATCCAGAGTTTTGGCCCAGTGATCCATTCCGGGCACGGTGATAAACATCACCACGCCCACGCTGGCGATGATGGCGAGGATCAGCGCCACATCAAACGCCTTACCCGCGGGCGTATCTGCCTCGTGGATGATGATCCGCACGCGCTCGCGCAAGTCCACAGTGGGTGTGTTCGATTCAGCCATACGTCCTCCGCCAAATTGTGTACCCGAAAAACGCGGACAAAACAATGCGTTTTGCATTGCCACCCACGCACTACTGGCGACAATGGCCCGATGACAAGGGTGTGGTCAATTTTACTGATGCTGTTTATGGCGCTGGCGGCTGGTGCAGCGGATTATTTGCGAGACATCAAACCGGTGTTGAAGGCGCGGTGTTTTGCATGCCACGGTGCGCTGAAGCAAAAGGCTGGGCTGCGGCTCGACACGGCGGAGAATATTCGCAAGGGGGCAAAGGGCGACGCTGTAGTGACGCCCGGCAAGCCGGCGGACAGCGAGCTATTGTATCGCTTGACGTCAAAGGACGACGAGGAGCGGATGCCACCGGAGGGGGCGGCGTTGAAGGCAGAAGAAATCGCGGCGATTCGGGAATGGATTGTCGCCGGCGCGCCGGTGCCCAAGGACGAGATCGCCGAGGCCGACCCGCGCGCGCATTGGGCGTTTCAAGTGCCGAAGAGCATGCCGCTGCCGGGCGATGCCGGGAATCCCATTGACGTGATTTTGGATGACCGCCGTGCGCCTCGTGGATTGAAAACGCAACCGGAGGCGGAGCGGACGATTTTGATTCGGCGGCTGTACCTCGACCTCATTGGGTTGCCGCCGACACGGGCGCAGTTGAATGACAAGCGGCTATGGAATGAAATCGTCGACGAGCTTTTGAGCAACCCGCAGCACGGCGAGCGGTGGGGGCGGCATTGGATGGACATTTGGCGGTACACAGACTGGTACGGGCTGGGCGCGCAGCTTCGCAACAGCCAAAAGCACATCTGGCATTGGCGCGATTGGATTGTGGAATCGCTGAACGCGGACAAAGGCTACGACCGCATGATTCTGGAAATGCTCGCCGCTGACGAGTTCGCGCCCGAAGACCCCAAGGCACTGCGGGCCACGGGCTATCTCGCGCGCAATTATTATCTCTTCAACCGCACCACTTGGCTCGACGCCACCATCGAGCACACCGGCAAGGCGTTCATCGGCCTCACGCTCAACTGTGCCAAATGCCACGATCACAAGTACGACCCCATCACGCACAAGGACTACTATCGGTTCCGCGCCATTTTTGAACCGCACCAAGTCCGCCTCGACCCCGTGCCCGGCGTGACCGATTTTGAAAAAGACGGTCTACCGCGCGTGTTCGACAATCACCTCGACATCAAAACCTATTTGCATTTGCGCGGTGACCCGAAAAATCCTGACACCAATCATGTGATGCAAGCCGGTGTCCCCGCAGTTCTATCCAGCTTCGCACCGGAAATCGCACCGGTGCAACTCCCCGTCAGCGCCTTTGCGCCTGCCGCGCGCGACTACGTGAAACAGGACCGACTGAAAGTAGTGCAAGCAAAAGTAGACGCTGCAAAAAACAAATTAGCCGCCGCAAAAATAAAAGCCGCCAACGCGCCAAGGGAAATACCGAAGCCCACACTAAAAAAATCCAAGCCAGCCGCGCCCCTGCCAAATTTTGCGGTAAAAGAAGATTTCAACAAACCAAATCCGAAAGTGTGGGAGGTCATCGGCAAGGGTTGGAAATTCAAAGATGGCGCACTGCACCAAACCGTCCCCACGCGCGATGCCGAACGGCTTATGCTGCGTCAGCCGTTGCCGCGCGATTTCGAATTCACCTGCCGCTATACGCACACCGGCGGCGCGCTGTACAAATCCGTGACCTTTCGCTTCGACGTGACGCCCGACCGCAAGTACGCCAACTACGTTTACACCAGCGCCCACGAGCCCGGCCCGAAGCTGCACGTGGCGTTTCAGCGCGGCGGTCAAAGCACGTATCCCGCCGATGGGCTCGTCGCGCAGCCCATCAAAATTGGCACGCCGTACACGCTACGCTTCGCCGTGCGCGATCGCTTGGTGAACGTGTGGCTCAACGGAAAATTCCAGATCGCCTACACACTGCCCGACCGCAAGCCGGGTGGGCGGTTGGAGCTGTCCGGGTTCGACGCCACGGTGGCGTTTGACGACGTCGTGGTGCGTTCGTTGCCGTCGGATGTGAAACTGACGCAGTCCAGAAACAACGCACCGCTGCCAATGATTGCCACCTCGGTGGAGACATTGACCGCCAAGCTTGCGGCCGCCGAGGCGCAGGTCGATTCATTGCAGGCAATTTTTGCGGCGGAACAATTGCGGGGCAAGGCGGCCGAGTATAAAATCGCGTCGCTCGAGGCCGCCCAACGCGAGGCGGCGGCGATGCAGGCCGCGGGTGAATACGAACTGCTCGCCGCAGGCAAGGACGCAAAAAAATTGGCCGCCGCAAAATCCAAAATCGCCGCCGCCAAAAAGAAAATTGCGGCGGCCGCGAAAGGCAATGGCACTCACACCCCCATCCGCGCGGCGAAGAAAGCGTTGGAAACGCCCGCGCACAAAGAAGCGCAGTATCCCACAACGTATCCGGAAACCAGCACCGGCCGGCGACTGGCGTTGGCGCGGTGGATTGCGTCGAAAAAGAATCCGCTTACCGCGCGCGTGGCGGTGAACCATGTTTGGCTGCGTCACTTCGGCGAGCCGTTGGTGGAATCGGTGTTCGACTTCGGCCTGCGCGCCAAGCGGCCGGTGCAGGCGGAATTGCTCGACACTTTGGCGGCGGAGTTCATGGAATCGGGCTGGAGCTTCCGGCATCTGCACCGCCTCATTGTCACCTCTCGCGCATACCGGCTCAGCTCCACCACCGCCGGTGCCGATGCCAAGACGCTGGCCGCCGATCCGAACAATCATTTTTACTGGCGCATGAACATGCGCCGGATGGAGGCGCAAGTAGTGCGCGACAGTTTGCTCCAACTCGCCGGTGTGCTGGACCCGAAAATGGGCGGCCCCTCCATCAACCCCAGCGATGCCGCGCGCCGGCGAAGTTTGTATTTCAAACACTCGCGCGATCAGCAGGACAAGCTGTTAAAAATGTTCAACGACGCCGACCATCTTCAATGTTACCGCCGCACCGAAAGCATCGCCCCGCAACAAGCGTTGGCACTCTCGAACAGCAAGTTGGCGATTGAGATGTCGGGGTTGATTGCTAAAAAAATTAAGGGTGAGGGATTTGTGGAATCAGCATTTGAAATTTTACTGGGCCGTAAACCGGATACAGCTGAGCGGCAGGAATGCCTCAAGACGCTGGGCGAACTTGAAGCGGCGGCCGTGGCAGCGAAAAAGGCAAATCCAAAACAGCGCGCGCGGCGCGGGTTGGTTCACGCCTTGCTGAATCACAATGACTTCGTTTCAGTCAGATAAATGATGGACATGAATCGCAGACTATTTTTGGGCCGTTCGGGGCTGGGCTTCGGTGGCATGGCACTGTCTTCGATGCTGCGCGGCGCGGATGGCTTGCCGCATTTTGCGCCCAAGGCGAAGAGTGTGATTTGGTTGTTCATGCGCGGCGGCGTGAGCCACATGGAAAGTTTTGACCCGAAGCCGATGCTCAACACGCTCGCGGGGAAATCGATCGGCGAGACGCGTTTCAAATATGTGACGGATCGTGAGCGGCTGAAAAAAGTGCGCGTGGTGGTGGTGAACGACGCCAACGGACAACAGCGCACAAAGCTGTATCCGCTGCAGGTCGGGTTTAAAAAATACGGCCAGAGCGGCATCGAGGTGAGCGATTGGTTTCCGCATCTCGGCGGATGCATCGATGACATCTCAGTGATTCGCTCAATGTGGACCACTGACGACAATCACGGCGCGCAGGTGCAATTTCATTCCGGCCGCCACATGCTTGATCCACGGGTGCCCACAATTGGCGCGTGGGTCAACTACGGCCTCGGGACGCTGAACGAAAACCTGCCGCAATTCGTCGGCATGGGCCCGCGCTATTTTGACCGCAGTGACGGGCATTACCTCGGCCCGGCGTACGACGAGGTGAAGCTGAAGATTGACCCCAAGAATCCGCTCGACTACGCCCGCCCCGAAGGCGACATCACAAGCGCGGAGCAACTGCTCGGATTCGGATTGGTCAACCGACTGAATCGCCTCAGCCAAAAAAATTATCCGAACGACGCTAGCCTAGAAGCGCGTATCAAGTCGTACGAGCTGGCGTATCGTATGCAGACCTCCGTGCCCGGCGTGGTAAATTTTGATGCGGAAACCGAGGCGACCAAAAAACTTTACGGCTTCGACCAAAAGGAAACCAAGCCCTTCGGCCAACAACTGCTTGCCGCGCGGCGGTTTACGGAACGCGGCGTGCGCTTCATCCAAATTATGCACGGCAGTGGCGCGGCCGGCGCGTGGGATCAACACTCCAATTTAAAGGCCAAGCACTCCGAGTTGGCGATGCAAGTGGACCGCCCCGTCGCCGGTTTGCTGAAGGATTTAAAATCACGCGGGATGCTCGACGAAACGCTCGTCGTCTTCGCCACTGAATTCGGCCGCACCCCCGGCTCGCAAGGCAGCAACGGCCGCGATCATCACCCCTACGGCTTCAGCGTGTGGATGGCCGGCGGCGGCATCAAAGGCGGTGTCGCCCACGGCACCACCGACGAGATCGGTTTTCACACCGAGGAACATCCCCACTACGTCACCGACGTCCACGCAACGCTCCTGCATCAACTCGGCCTCGAACCCGAGCGCATGGAAATCCCCGGCCACAAACGCCTCGAGCGCGATTTCGGCCACGTCATCAAAGAGATCATTGCCTGATGCCGGCGGTGAAAAGCAAATCGCCCACTCCACCCAAGCCGTCAAGGGCGCGCTTCAAGGTGCTCGGGATGCTGTGTGTCGCGGCTTTGTTGGCCTATGTTTGCCGAAATTCCATCTCGGTCGCAGAGAGTTCCATCCGCGCAGATTTGGGCCTGACCAAGCGCGAAACGGGGTGGATGATGGCGCTGTTTTTTTTGCCATACGCGTTTATGCAAATTCCAAGCGGTTGGTTGGCACACCGAAAAGGCACGCGGTTTTGCCTGCCACTCTTCGCAACGGCGTGGTCGGTGGCTACCCTGTTAATGGGCAAAGCTAGCGGACTGGCTATGCTCATGGGCGCGCGTGCAGGCCAGGGCATCACGCAGGCGGGGCTTTTCCCGGCGTCCACCAACACCATTGCCAAGTGGTTCCCCGCCACGGAGCGTGCCTTTCCCAGCGGGGCGCTCGGCGGGTTCATGGCGCTGGGCGGGGCGGTGGGCATGTGGATTGCCGGCATGCTTGTGGTGCATCCGGATATCGGCTGGCGCGGGATGTACTTTATTTTCAGTGTGCCCGGGATTTTGTTTGCGGCTCTTTTTTGGTTTTGGTTTCGCGATCTCCCCGAGGAGCATCGCGCGGCAAACGCCGCTGAGGTGACGTACATCACGCAGGAAGACATTCACGCCGGTCCATCGGGAGAAATCACCCCACCGCTTTGGCGGCACTTGCTGGCCAGTCCGGCGACGTGGTGGATTTGTGGCCAGCAATTTTGTCGCGCGGCCGCGATGATGTTTTTCAGTAGCTGGTTCGCCACTTATTTGCAGGAACACCACGGCGTTACCATCAAGCAATCGGGACTGTTCACCATGATGCCGCTGCTGGCAGTGGTGGGGGGAACCCTCATCGGCGGCGCGGTGGTGGACGCAGTGTATCGGCGCACCGGTAGTCGCCGCGCTTCCCGCCAAGGGGTGGCCTGCACCTCGCTCGTCCTGTGCGCGCTGTTCATTTTGGCCGCGTTTTTTGTGAAGGGAGCCCCGATTGCGGTGGCCCTCGTCACCGCCGGCAGTTTTTTCGCCGGCACCGCCGGGCCATGTGGCTACACCATCACCATCGACATGGGTGGCCGCCATGTGGCTCCGCTGTTTTCCACGATGAACATGGTGGGCAACCTCGGCGCGGTCGCGTTTACCATCGGCGTACCGTACCTTCAGGAAATTGTAGGTTGGTCGGGCGTGATGATTCTGTTTTGCGGCCTCTACCTTGCGGCGGCTTATTTTTGGTGGCTGCTCGATTCCTCAGGGACCGTCTTCGACCAATCTCTGTTACGCAAAACTACTTTGCCCGATGCCGATGCACATTGACATCCCTCAAAGCCGTTGCCGATTTGCCATCGCTCAGGGTGATATCACGCCGCCGACGGATATTTATCATCGTATGTGGGGTGCGGCGAAACATGACCGCGCCACGGGCATCCATCAGCCATTGCGCGCGACCGTCACGGCACTCGCGCCGGCGGAGGGGGACGAGCGGCAGTTCATTATCGCGCTGGATCATTGCGTGATGGGCCGGCAGGAAATGGATCACCTGCTCGCAGACGTCAGCGCAGGCACCGGAATTTCGCGCACGGATTTAATCGTCGTCTTTTCACACACCCACGCTGCCGGTTTGATGGGGCTTGAGCGCGGTGACCTTCCCGGCGGCAATCTCATTGCGCCGTATCTCGATGACCTCGCGGTGCGGGTTGTTGAATTGGCGAGGGAGGCGCGGGATCATTTACAGATCGCCACGCTCGTCTACGGCACCGGCCGTTGCAACCTCGCCGCGCATCGCGATTTTTGGGATGAGGAAAACGAACTTTGGGCCTGCGGCTACAACCCCGGCACGCCCGCCGATGACACCGTGCTCGTCGGGCGCGCTCACGCGGAAGACGGCACGCTACTCGCCACCATAGTCAACTACGCCTGCCATCCCACCACGCTCGCTTGGGGCAACACGCTCATCAGCCCCGATTACCCCGGCGCCATGCGCGATACCATCGAGGCCGCTACCGGCGCGCCCTGTCTTTTTTTGCAAGGCGCCAGCGGTGAGCTTGGGCCCGTTGAGGGATTTGTCAGTGACCCCGAAGTGGCCGAACGCAACGGGCGCCAACTCGCCTACGCCGCGCTCAGCGCATTGGAGGCGTTACCCGCCGCGGGCACTCGCTTTGCGTACCACGGCCCCGTCGTCTCCGGCGCAACGCTCGGCGAATGGAAATACACGGATTTTCCCGCCGCCCACGCCGAGGCCAACGCCCAATGGCAACTGCACCGCGAGGCTATTGAACTCCCCATCCGCCCCGGCACGCCAACCCCGGAGCAAGTCACCGCCGAGCTCGCCGAATGGGAAACCAAAGACACGCCCGAGGCCCGCGCGATGGTCGAGCGTAAGCGCCGCTTGCTCCATCGTTTGAGCCAACTCCCCCCGGGGGATGTCTTTCCGTTGGAAACCATTGTTCTTAAAATCGGCGGTGCGGTGTGGGTCATCGTGCAGGGCGAGCCATACAGTATTTTGCAAACTGCGCTGCGCGAACGCTTCCCCGGCACGCCCATCATCGTGGCTCCCATCGCCAGCCATTGGGGCGCGAGCTATTTGCCACCGCGCGCGCTATACGACAAAGGAATTTACCAGGAGAGCATCGCCGTCACCGCGCCGGGGAGTTTGGAAACAGTGATCGAAACCATCGGCAAAAAAATTGAATCCCTCTCAAAATAAATGAAAATCACCGCCATCGAAACTCATGTTTGCCACGCGCGGATGCGCAACTGGATTTTTGTAAAAGTGATCACCAGTGAGCCGGGCCTTTTCGGCTGGGGCGAAGGGACGCTCGAATGGCACACGCGCGGCGTCGTCGGCGCGGTGGAAGATGTTGGCGACCTGCTCATTGGTGAGGACCCCACCCGCATTGAGCATCTTTGGCAGATGATGCATCGCCAGCACTTTTGGCATGGCGACGGCGTGGTGCGCTCCACCGCCATTTCCGCCATCGACATCGCACTGTGGGACATTGCCGGCAAAACCCACGGCGTGCCTTGCCACAAACTTTGGGGCGGCCCCGTGCGTGACACCATTCGCACCTACAGCCACCTCGGCGGCGGCAACATGGAAACGTTTTACGAAACGCCCGTCGATAACGCTAAGCAGTTCGCCGATCTCGCTGCCGCTGCTGTGGCCGAGGGCTTTACCGCCTTTAAAAGTATGGCCGTGCCACCGACGATGCCCTTGGAGGGGCAGCAGCCTATCCGCGCCGCCGAGGCGTGCGTTGCCGCCATGCGCGAAGCCGTCGGGCCGGATATCGATATCATGGTTGACTGCCACGCCCGCCCCTCGCCGGCGATGGGTTTGCAGTTCGGCAAAGCCCTTGAGCCGCACGGCCTGTATTTTTTTGAGGAACCTTGCTGGCCTGAGAGCATCGATGGTATGGCCGCCATCAACGCCGCCATCACCACGCCCGTGGCCACCGGCGAACGCGTTACGCGCCTCGCTGACTTCCGCGATCTGTTCAACGCGCGCGCCTGCGAGGTTTGCCAAATGGACCTCACCCACGTCGGCGGCTTTACCGAGGCCCGCCGCGTCGCCGCGCTGTGCGAGGCCCATCGCATCTCGCTTGCCCCGCATAATCCGCAAGGCCCCGTCAGCACCGCCGCCTCGTTGGAGTTCGGGTTCAGCCAGCCCAGCTACATCATTTGCGAAACCGTCCACGCCGACGTCCCATGGCGCGACGACATTGTTACCACAGGATTTACCATCGAAGAAAAAGGCCGCCTCGTGCAGCCCAATCAAAACCCGGGCCTCGGCATCGAGCTCAACGAGGACGAAATTAAAAAACATCCTTTCAAGCCCGAGCTACCGCAACGCGTATTTCACCGAGACGGCAGCGTCGGCGACTGGTAGCGCAGTTTCCCCAACCCAGCCGGGTTGCGTCCGGGGAGCAAGTCCTACCCGTGGAATGAATCAGCTTGTGGCTTTGGATGCACGCTTTACCCTCTCGGCACATCATGAATCGGATCATCCCATTTTTATTTTTCGTTTCGACCCTTGCTGCCGCGCCCCAAAAAACCGCCCTCGATCGCTACGTCGCCAAGCCGGATCCAGCGTACGAGTATCATCTCGTTCGCACGGTGAAAGCCAGGGGCACGACGGCCTACATTCTGGACATGACCTCCCAGAAATATCTCACCAAAAAAGAGGTCAACCGCCCGTTATGGAAACACTGGGTGATCATCTCCAAGCCCGACCGGGTGGAGCATCGCACCGGGCTGCTCTTTATTGGTGGCGGCAGCAATGGCGGTAACGCGCCGAAAAATCCCTCGAAAGAAATGATGCAAATCGCCTTGGCCACGCGTTCCGTGGTGGTGGAGCTCAAGATGGTCCCTAACCAGCCGCTCATTTTTGCCGGCGAAAAACGCGAGCGCTCGGAGGACGCCATCATCGCCTACACTTGGGATAAGTACCTGAAAACCGGCGACGAAAAATGGCCGCTGCGGCTGCCGATGACCAAGGCGGCGGTGCGCGCGATGGACACGGTCACGGATTTTCTGAAAAGCAAAAAGGGAGGCGAGTTGAAGGTGGACAAATTCGTCATCACCGGCGGCTCCAAACGAGGCTGGACCACTTGGAGCACTGCCGCGGTGGATAAGCGCGTCGTCGCCATTGTCCCGATCGTCATCGACATGCTCAACGTGGTGCCCTCCTTCCGTCATCATAAAAGTGCTTACGGCCGCTACTCCAACGCCGTGCAGGATTATGTGGACATGAAAATCATGGAATGGTTGGACAAACCCGAGTTTGCCAAGCTCAAGCGTATTGAGGATCCATACGAATACCGCGACCGCCTCACGATGCCCAAGTTTCTCCTCAACTCCTGCGGCGACCAGTTTTTCCTGCCGGACTCGTGGCAGTTTTATTGGAATGACCTCAAGGGCCCCAAGCACATTCGCTACGTCCCCAACACCGGCCACGGCCTCAAAGACAGTGATGCGCTTGACAGTCTCGTCGCCTTTTATCACTCCATTCTATACAAGAAAAAACTCCCCCGATATAAATGGAACGTGGCGGCCAATGGAACCATCACCGCGCGCGCGCAGGACAAGCCGACCGAGGTGCGCCTGTGGCAGGCCACCAACCCCGAGGCGCGCAACTTTCGCATCGACGAGCTCGGCCCCAAGTGGAAGAGCACCCTCTTGAAGCCCGGCCAAAACGGCGCGTACATCGCCCGCCCGGCGGCTCCTCCCAAAGGCTGGACCGCCTACATGATTGAGCTGACCTTTCCCGGCAAAGTGCGCCCATACAAATTCACCAGCGGCGTGGTGGTGACGCCCAAAGCACTGCCATTCGCAAAATAAAAATGTGCCCTTGCGCCGCGCATACACTCAAACAACGAACACCCACGGAATGATCCAAATCAAGCTGAGCATTCTATGGGTCGCAATGAATTGCCGTTGGAAATAAATGCAACGCCTTCCGACCATTGACTTGATCGTATTGGTCATTTACCTCGCCGCCGTGGTGGGGTTGGGCGCGTGGTTTGCGCGGCGCAACCGCACCACGCACCACTTCATGGCCGCGAGCGGATCGCTGCCCGGCTGGGCAGTGGGGCTCTCAATTTTTGGCACGTACCTTTCGAGCAACACGTTCATCGGCGTGCCCGGCAAAGCGTACGGCGGCAATTGGAACGGGTTTGTCTTCAGCCTTTCACTGCCGTTGGCCGCGTGGGTGGCGGTAAAATATTTTGTGCCGTTCTATCGTAAGAGCGGCGAAATTTCCGCCTATCATCATTTGGAAAATCGCTTCGGCCCGTGGGCGCGCACATATGCGCTCGTGTGTTATCTGCTCACGCAACTGGCGCGGATGGGGGCGATCCTCTTTGGCGTGGCCATCGGGCTCAACGCGCTTACCGGCTGGAGCCTGCCGGTGATCATTATTGGCGCCGGCGTGGCGGTGACTTTTTACACACTGCTCGGCGGCATCGAGGCGGTGATTTGGACGGATGTCATTCAGAGCATTGTGCTGCTGGTGGGAGCATTGGCGATCGGGGTGTTGCTGTTGGTGAACCATCCCGGCGGCACCGGCGAGGCGCTGCACGTTGCCGCCGCCGCCGACAAGTTCAGCCTTGGCAGTTTCGCCATCGATTTCACGCAGTCCACTTTTTGGGTCATGCTGCTCTTTGGCATCTTCATCAACCTCAACAATTTTGGCATCGACCAAAGTTTTGTGCAGCGCTATCACGCCGCCAGCAGTGAACGCGAGGCCAAACGGTCCGTGTGGCTCGGCGCGCTCCTATACGTGCCCGTATCAGCCCTTTTCTTTTTTATTGGCTCCCTGTTGTTTAGTTATTACGAGGCCAGCCCGAATTTGCGAAATGAAGTGCAAACACAAGTTGCAAAAATGGAGTTAATCGACAAGGGGATTGAAGTGACCCCAGCCTCTCTTGAAACGGTAACTGCATCGCAAGAACACAAGGACTACGGAGATCAGATCCTTCCCCATTTCATGGCCACCCAATTGCCCGCTGGCGTGGCCGGGCTGTTGATCGCTGCGATCTTTGCCGCCGCCATGAGCAGTATCGACACCAGCCTCAACAGCTCCGCCACGGTCACGCTTAAGGATTTTTTCCAACGCTATTTGAAACGCGGCCAAGACGATGCCGCCGCCCTGCGAATTTTGCGGGGAGCAACTCTGGCATGGGGCGTGCTCGGCACGGGCGTGGCGTTGGTGATGATTGGCCAGAAAAGTCTGCTTGATGCATGGTGGAAACTTTCTGGCATTTTCGCCGGCGGAATGCTCGGTCTGTTTCTACTCGGCCTGATTGCCCGCAAAGCTGACAACGCGGCGGCACTCACGGGGGTGGCCATCGGCGTGCTCGTGATTTGCTGGATGACCGTTGCCGATGGATTGCCCGAATATCTTCGCAGCCCTTTTCATGCGAATATGGTCATCGTGATCGGCACCCTGACCATTTTTCTTGTGGGACTTGGAGTGAGTCGGGTGCGTCAATCAAAGCGGTGATTTTCACTCGCCATTCGCGCGCGGTAGCGCATAATTTCAGCCACCTATGAAATTACGACTCCTTATTTTCCTTCCGTTATTTTCCTTTATCTGTCCAGCCGCGCCGAAAACCGGTCTGGCCGCCATCACCGTTCCGGATGGGTTTACGGTTGAACGAGTCGCGGGGCCGGAGCTGGCACCGTACGGCATGCTGGCGAGTTTTGATGACCGGGGACGGCTGTTTGTCGCGGCGTCGTCGGGCAAAAATATTGGCGGGCAGGCGATGTCAAAAAAGCCGGAGTGCAAAATTTTTATGCTCGAGGATAAAAACGGCGACGGTGTATTTGACCGCAGCACGGTGTTTGCCGACCGGGTGGGGATTCCGATGGGCGTGCTGTGTTGGAAGGGCGATGTGTTTGTGGCGTCGCCGCCGGATGTGTGGCGGTTTCGCGATACCACTGGCGATGGCGTGACGGATCAGCGCGAGGTGCTTGCCAGCGGCTGGGTGACGCGCGGCACGGCGAGCCTGCACGGGCCGTTCCTCGGGCCGGAAGGGTGGCTGTATCTTACTGATGGCCGACACGGGTTTGATATCAAGACCAAGGATGGCCGTCACTACAAGGGCCTCGCCTCGCGCATTTGGCGGATGCGCACAGACGGCACGGGGCTAGAGCCGGTGGCCGGTGGCGGCATGGATAACCCCGTCGAGGTCGCGTTCAATTCCGCAGGCGAGATGTTTGGGACGATGACTTATTTCACCAACCCGCGCAACGGCCAGCGCGATGCGTTGATGCATTTCCTCGAGGGCGGGGTGTATCTGAAATGGCACGCGAGTGTTTCGGAATTTAAACTCACCGGTGACTTACTCGGCCCGATGACGCGTTTTGCCCGTGTGGCCCCCGCAGGCCTGATGTGCTATCGCGGCACGTCTTTCGGCAAGGCGTATCGGGGGAATCTTTTCAGCGCGCACTTCAACCCGCAGCGCATCCAGCGCCATGTATTGAAACGCAAAGGTGCCACGTTTGTCACCGAGGACAGCGAGTTCCTGCATTCCTCCGACCCCAACTTTCATCCTACCGACGTGCTTGAGGCGCCCGATGGCAGCCTCATTGTCATTGATACCGGCGCGTGGTACATCGACCAATGCCCACTCTCGCGTATCTCGCGCCCCGAACACAAAGGCGGCATCTACCGCATCCGGCGCAAAGACGCGCCCAAAATCGCAGATCCCCTCGGCGCGTTTCTGGGCCGCGCTGAAGTCCCGGCTGCCCGTTTGGCTAAACTGTTGGTCGACCCGCGCCCCTTCGTGCAGGACAAAGCGATCGACCGCCTTGCCCAAAGTTCCGCCGCCGCCGTGCCGCACATCGCCGCGTTGTTCAAAGATAAATCCATCCCTGCCGAAGCCCAATGCCGAGCTATTCGGGCACTACATCGCCAAGGCTCCAAGCCCGCGCGCGAGGCCATTCGCGCGGCGTTGACCCATCCTGCGCCCGAGGTCCGCATTGCTGCCGCGCGCTCCACCGGTCGCGCCGCTGACCAAGCCGCGATCCAGCCTGTGCTGGCCGGGCTCCGCGCGAAGCACCCCGCCGTCTCCCGCGAAATGGCCACGGCCCTCGGCCAAATGGGCTGCCGCAGCGCCACGGTTGCCCTCGCCGATGCCGCCGCGCGTAGCGCCGATGCCCATCACGACCACGCCATCATTCGCTCGCTCATTCAACTCAATGTTCCTGAAGCACTGTTCGACCGTTTGCAAAATGGCTCGCCCAAGACCCGCCGCGCCGCGCTGATCGCGTTGGATCAAGTGGATGACAGCCCGTTGAAGATGGAGCACGTCACCCCGCACCTTGCCGCCACCGATCCCGCCCTCGCGCGCGCCGCCGTGTGGGTGATGACTCATCACGCCGACTGGGCCCCCGGCATCGTCGGCCACCTGCGCGCGCAGTTTAAACAAACAAAGTGGACCGAAGCTGAAACGCAAACGATGCGCGATGCGCTCAGGGCGTTCGCGAACAATGCTGAAGTGCAAAAACTAATCGGCGAAATTCTGGCCGGCAAACAAACGGCCTCCCGTCGGCTGTTCCTGCTGGATGCTATTGAGAAAAGTGAAGTCAATACACTGCCCGCCGCGTGGGTTGCGGCCATCGGAAAAATCATCAGCCACAAAAATGCGCCCGAGCACATTCGCCTGCGCGCCGTGGGCTTGGCGCAGGCGCGTACCCTCAGCGCGCTCGACCCGCAACTGAAACAGGCCGCGGCGAACGAATCCGCGCCCGAGTCATTTCGGTTGGCTCTTCTCGGCGCATTGGCGCCGCGGCTAAACATCGTTGAGCCGGAAATTGTCCGCTACTTGATCAGTCATGCCACCGGCAAATCCGCCACCACCCGCGCCACAGCCGCGCGCGTTCTTGGCCGGTTGCCGCTGAACGAAAAACAAATTTTGTCCGTCGCCGAAAAGGCGATGCCGAGCGCCGACGCCATCACGCTGACGCCGTTGCTATCCGTATTCATGCGCAAACCCACCGACGACACCGGCCTTGCGCTGGTATTTGCGTTGGGCAAAATGAAAGTGGAAACACTCAACGCAACGCAAATCCGGCAGGTAATTTCCGCCCAATCCAAGTCGGCTCAACACGTCGCTCAACCACTGCTGGCCAAACTGATTGCGCGCGAAAAGGCGCAAGCCGCGCAGCTCGCCGGGCTCGAGCCGCTGCTCACCGGCGGTGATGTTGGTCGCGGCCGCCGCGTGTTCTTCGGCGAAAAAGCGGCGTGCTCCACCTGTCACGCCATTGGCAATGAGGGCAGTCGGCTGGGGCCGGATCTCACTTCCATCGGCGGCATTCGTGCCGGGCGTGATATTCTCGAGGCGGTGGTTTTCCCCAGCGCCAGCCAGGTGCCTGGCTACGAGGCGTTTCTAGTTTTGACCAAAGCGGGAGGCGCGCATATGGGCGTCATCGCGCGCGAGACCACCGCCGCTGTCACCCTCCGCGCCGCCGGCAACATTGAGACCCGACTGGAACGCTCGAAAATAAAATCCATCCAACCCGCGCCCGTTTCCGTAATGCCGCAGGGCCTCGACAAGGCCCTCACCCGCGGACAACTCGCCGACCTGCTCGCCTTCCTCCAATCGCAAAACGGCGAAGGCTGGCTCCAGCCGGTGAAGCTGGGCTCCGGAGATATTCGCGTACGGGATTCAGGAATTCGCGAGTAGCGCGAAAAAGGAAGTGGATTAATTTTTCGCGACGAGCACGACGCGATTGGTGACGCGGTCGATTTCGAAACGCTGCCCCACGGGAGCCATCGGCAGCATTGGAAGGAGATCGCCCATCACGAGGTCGGCAATTTTCTCGGGTAAATTTTCGTGCGTCGCCAGCCAAGCGTCGAGGGCTTGGTTGAGCACTTCCAAATTTTCCTCCGGATCATCGCTGATGAGTTTGCGGTTTTTGATTTCTTCGAGCGT
>Ga0302117_10000409_pt1 | contig 18333 bp, 15 predicted proteins | sample AG5_322_MG_FD_203112 | JGI IMG/M metagenome (GOLD analysis project Ga0302117, IMG submission 203112) | Marine microbial communities from Western Arctic Ocean, Canada - AG5_32.2 | ecosystem: Environmental > Aquatic > Marine > Oceanic | place: Canada: Western Arctic Ocean | collected 2017-10-01 | reverse complement strand
TGGCTATTGCGTCCATCGCCGCCTTGGCTTGGACTTTCGAGATATCGGCCGCTTCTGCGACGGCTGCAATTGTTGCGGTTTTAGTAATTTTCGCCATATGTATTTCTCCTTGTGTTAAGTTGTTGCCGCGTTGTTGTCGCGCTGCGAACTGCGGGGAGTAAAAGGATACGGAGCGCCATTCCGCAAGGGAAAAACAACGTTGAGGCCGAAAAGATATTCGCAATTACCCCTGTTTTTTAAGCACAAGCTTGACTTGACAGCCCGTTTCAACACCATCGGCCCCCATCTGCGCCCGTGAAAAACACCCCAAAAACCGTCACTCTCGGCCTGCTACAACACGCTTGCGGCACCGATCCGGAGGCCAATCTGGCCACCACGTTGGAGGCCGCCCGCGCCGCAGCCCGCAATGGCGCGCAGATCATTTGCACGCAGGAACTCTTCGGCACGCAGTACTTTTGCCAGAGCGAAAACCACAGTAATTACGGGCTCGCAGAGCATATTCCGGGGCCAACCACCGAGGCATTCCAAACGCTTGCGCGCGAGGAAAAAGTGGTGGTCATCGCTTCGCTTTTCGAGCAACGCGCGCCGGGGCTTTTCCACAACACCGCCGCCATCATCGATGCGGACGGCGCATTGCTCGGCACGTATCGAAAAATGCACATTCCGGACGACCCCCTCTATTATGAGAAATTTTACTTCACGCCCGGCGATCAAGGCTTTCGCGCTTGGGAAACAGCGTTTGGCAAAATCGGCGTGCTGATTTGCTGGGATCAATGGTATCCCGAAGCCGCCCGACTCACGGCATTGGCGGGCGCGGAAATCATCCTAATCCCCACCGCAATCGGCTGGCATCCCGCCGAGAAAGCCGCCGAGGGTGCCGCCCAGCACGACGCGTGGCAAACCATCCAGCGTAGCCACGCCATCGCCAATGGGTGTTTTGTGGCGGCAGTGAATCGCATCGGGCATGAAGCTCCCGCCGGCGGGGCGGGCCTTGAGTTTTGGGGCCAAAGCTTCGTAACCGCGCCCAGTGGCAAAGTCATCGCTCAAGCCGCCGCTGATGAACCCGAAACGCTGCTCGTACAGGCGGATCTCGCGCAAGTACACGAAGCACGCACGCACTGGCCTTTCCTGCGTGATCGCCGCGTTGACGCTTACGGTGGCCTCACCGAACGCTTTCTGGATTGATGAACTACCGCGGTCGAATCGCCCCCACGCCCACCGGTTATTTACACCTTGGCCACGCGCGCACATTTTGGGTGGCGCAGGAGCGTGCGCGCCAACACAACGGCACCCTGCTCTACCGCAACGAAGACCTCGACCCCGCGCGCTGCAAACCAGAATTTCGTGCCACCACTTTGGAAGACCTCCGCTGGCTCGGCCTCGAATGGGAAGGCGAACCCATCGACCAATCCGAACGGATGCCCGAATACCGGGCCGCCTTTGAACAACTCTGCACCGACGGCCATCTGTTCCCGTGCGCCTGTTCGCGCAAAGACATCCGCGAAGCCACCACCGCCCCCCACAGCGAAGACGGCGACCCCATATACCCCGGCACTTGCCGAACGACTGAACCCTCAACCCTTAACCCTCAACCCTCAACCGAATTCAACTGGCGCTTCCGTGTGCCCGAAGGCGAGCCCATCGAATTCACCGACGCCCATTTCGGCCCGCAGCGATTCATCGCCGGAAGAGATTTTGGCGACTTCCCCGTTTGGCAAAAAAACGGATTGCCCGCGTACCAACTCGCCGTGGTGGTGGATGACGCCGCAATGGAAATAACCGAGGTGGTGCGCGGCGCGGATTTGCTGGTCTCCACCGCGCGGCAGCTTTTACTGTACCGCGCGCTGGGCCTTACGCCGCCGGAGTTTTACCATTGCGAATTGACGTGCGACGAACACGGCGAACGCCTCGCCAAACGCAATGATGCGCTCAGCTTGCGCGAATTAAGAGCCAAAGGAAACACGCCGGAAACGTTGCGGGCACGTTGGGAATAATGACTACTCCTCGTTGACCAATGCATGACCGGGGATCGTGCAATTTGGCGGATTGGTGAGGCCGGTAACAATGTACTTCCCCTCGGACGGACACACGAGTGCTTTGCCGTCTTTTAAATACGGAATGATTTCCTCCAGCGTGACGGCGGACAGGGTATCCTTTCCATTATCGAGCTGCCAAAGGCGCATGGCCGTGTCGAGCTCACGAAGATTTTTTACGCAGATCAGAATGCTGCGATCCTGTTTATCGCCCACGGTGTACGGGAAGAACACCGCCAAGGCCAGCCCCAGCACCGCCACCCCCAGCAGCCAATCCGCCACACCGAACCCGCGCGTATCACCAGGCTCGGCCACAGATCAACGTTCCCTCTCTTCCTCTTCTTCCGTATCCTCTTTGTGGAGCGTGTGGCCCTCGATGGTGCAAGTAGGATCTTCGCGCACAGTGCTCACTTCATATTCACCGCCTGAGGGGCATTTGGGCGGATGGTTCATATACTTCACAATATCGTCCATCGACACCTCGTGATCATCACTCTTATCAAACCCATACTGGATGATGGCTGCCTTAATCGTTCCAAGATTTTGACGGCACCCGGTAATTTGACTCTCTTTTTTGGCCCGAAGCAGGTTTGGAATAGCCACCGCGGCCAATAAACCGATGATTGCCACCACGATCATAATTTCCACCAAAGTAAAACCGCGTGAACTTAATTTTTTAATTTTCATGAATTGCACAACCCCTCTGCGCTTGTGTGTACCATAGACGCCATTGAGTAGCAATACGTTACCGAGGTGGCGACGTACAGGCCGGGCATGCCTCCACCCAATGACCGGGGGAAACTTCTTCGAAGGGCGACAGGGTTTCAATCCATTCCGGCGCGTGCGTGAATCCGCTGCGGGGGGCGAAGCGGCAGCCGTCGGGGGGATCAATCGGAGAAGGCACGTCGCCCTCAAGGATGACGCGATCAGGCACGTGCGTGGGATCCGGCACGGGGATGGCGGAAATGAGCGCTTTGGTGTAGGCGTGCACGGGGTTGTTATAAATTTCCTCCGCCGGCGCCAGCTCCACGATGCGGCCGAGATACATCACCGCGATGCGGTCGCTGATGTGCTTCACCACCGCGAGATCATGCGAAATAAATAAATAACTCAGACCCATTTCGCGCTGCAACCCCATCAACAAATTGAGCACCTGACTTTGGATAGAAACATCCAGCGCGCTCACCGGCTCATCGCAAATTAACAGGCGCGGCTTCAGCGCAATTGCGCGCGCGATGCCGATGCGCTGCCGTTGGCCACCGGAAAATTCAAACGGATACCGCCCCAACGCCGATTCGGGCAGCCCCACTTTTTCCAGCAAATCCGCCACCCATTGCCGCCGCTCCGTGCGCGTGCCCATCTTGTGAATCACAAACGGCTCCTCCACAATCGCCCCCACCGTGTGCCGCGGGTTGAGGCTCTCGTACGGATCCTGAAAAATCATCTGAATCTCGCGCCGGAAAGGTTTCAGTTGGCGGCGCGAAAGGCCGGCCAGTTCGTTGCCCTCAAACGCAATGCCGCCGCTGGTGGGCTCGTACAAACGCGCAATCGTTTTGCCCAGCGTGCTTTTACCGCAACCACTCTCGCCGACGAGCCCCAGCGTTTCGCCCGGTTCAATGGTGAGGCTCACCCCGTCCACCGCCTTACACGCCGCGACCGCGCGCTGGAATACCCCGCCCTTTACTGGAAAATGCATCCGCAATTCGTCCGTCGATAAAATGGGCGTGCCGTTGTTCATAATCGGGTAGGGACACGCTGCCGCGTGTCCAAGGATGCGCGCAGCGCGTCCCTACCAATGTGAATTGGAAATAATTGTTTCATCCTCGTGTACAAACCGGGCACGCCTCCACCCAATGTTCCGGGGCGATTTCTTTCAATGACTGACGTTCCACAAGCAACTCGGGTGCGTGCTCGCGGCCGCTGCGGGGGGCGAAGCGGCAGCCGGGTTTCAATTCGCTCAACGCGGGCACCATTCCGTCGATGGTTTGCAGCTCGCTCTTGGGCGTGCCGTTGAGGCGCGGGATGGAGCTGAGCAAACCCTGTGTGTACGCGTGGCGCGGGTTGGCGAAAAGCTCCCTCACGGGCGCGCGCTCCACCACGCGCCCGGCGTACATCACGCACACTTCGTCGCACGTCTCGGCGATGACGCCGAGGTCATGCGTGATGAGCATCACGGACATTCCGAGATCGCGCTGGAGGTTATTGATGAGCTGCAAAATCTGCGCTTGAATGGTGACGTCCAACGCGGTGGTGGGCTCATCGGCAATAACCAATTCCGGCCCGCACGCGAGCGCGATGGCGATGACCACGCGCTGGCGCATTCCGCCAGAAAGTTGGTGCGGATATTCCGTGGCACGAATTTCCGGTGAAGGGATGCCCACTTTGTCGAGCATCTCCACCGCCTTTTGCCACGCATCATCCGGCGACATTTCATTGTGTTGCGTGAGCACTTCGCAGATTTGTTTACCAATGCGATGCACCGGATTAAGCGCGGTCATCGGTTCCTGAAAAATCATACTGATGCGATTACCGCGAATAGCGCGCATCTCTTCTGCCGGCACGGCGGCAAGATTTCGGCCATCAAAGAGCACTTCGCCGTTCAGAATTTTCCCCATCGGCTGTGGCAGCAACCGCATAATGCTCATCGCCGTCACGCTCTTGCCGCAGCCGCTTTCGCCCACGATGCCCAACGTGCGCCCACGCCGTACGTCAAAGCTCACGCCATCCACGGCGGTGAGCTGACCGGCATCGGTGTCGAACGCGGTGGTGAGATCACTCACCCGCAGGAGAATGTCGGAATCAAGCTCGGCCACGTCAGTCGGTTTTGTATTGATCGAAAACTTGGATGGTCGCCGCGCCGGATTTGCGTCCGGCGGCCATATCTTGAAGTGTTTTGGCTTTGATATTTGAATCAATCCAGTGCACGTGAAACTCATAAGGCTCGCGGCTTTCCTTCACGTTGTAACCTTCGGGCCACTGCACCCAACGCCAATGACCGGCGCGATACCACGGCCGCACCCAGCCGGGGATGAAGCTGCCGTGGGCGTGAATCATTTCCATCAAACGCTTCGCTTGTCCGGTAAGTTCATCCAAGTCCTCGCTCACGCGATATTTTTCGATGAGATTATCAATGTCTTTATCGGCCAGCATGCAGAAGTTATTGGTCACCGGCTTTGGCTTCAGGCCTTCGCGCAGGCGGCCTTGGGCGTCGTAGCGTTTTTCCTTGGGTTCCTCGTAGGCGTTGTCCGAGTGGTACGGTTCCCAAAAGCGCGGGGCGATTTCCACAGAAACATTCAGCGCGCCGAGCATAATCTCGTGATTTTTTTCGCTAATCTTTTTCCATGCGGCAGTGCGTTCCATAATTTCCACCTCCAACTCCACACCGGCTTTTTTGGCCTCCTCCTTGAGCACCGTCATCACGTCCTCCAGCCGCTTGTACGGGGTGGTGAAAGTGAAGGACAACCGCTTGCCACCGGCGTTCATCAGAATGCCATCCGCGCTGGTGCGGGTGTAGCCGGCCTTGGCAAAATGTTCCTTGGCTTTTTCCACCGAGAACGGCCGCGCCTTTAAGGTCGGGTGACTGCGCGGGCCGTAGCCATCGGCCACGGTATTCATTCGCACATAGTCGCCACGAAAAACTTTGGCAATCACCACGTCAAAATTCATCGCGTAGTTGAGGCCCACGCGCACATCACGATTGCGCAGCACGGAGTGACTTGAATTAACCCGCAACGCCCACGTGGGCCGAGGTACGTCATTGTAAAACTGCACCTTGTGCACGTAGCCATTGGCTACCAGCTTGTGGTTGTCGGGCAGCTTTTCGTACCAAAACTCCGGCAACCCCAGCCCGTGCCAGTCCAGATCGCCTTTCAAGAATAGCTCAAACACCTTCGCCGGATCACGCACCACACTCACCTTTACCGCTTCCGGATTAAAGCGGTTTCGATAGAACTTCTTTTTATCCGCCCACCAGTTTGGCACGCGGGTGAGAGTGATGGACTTGCCTTTCTCAATGTTCTCCGTGCGCACTTCGTAGGGGCCGGTGTTGGGCTCAAACTTGAATTGGAAATCCTCCACAAACTGCTCGTCCAATTCGCTGTAAAAATGTTCCGGGATGGGCCGCACTCCGGCGATGCGTTCGATCACATCGGGTTTGGCTTTGTAATAAGTAATCGAAAGCGTGTGCTCATCGTAAAGGGTGATATTCGGAAATTTCTCCTCACTGAAAAAGTCGTTGTACCACGGCCCTTTGATGTGCTCGCTGCGGAAGAAATACAGCGAGAAAAAATAATCCGTGGCCCGTACCCGCTCGCCATCCGAATAACGCGCGTCCGGATCCAGCCGAAAATACACCGTCTTGCGATCTGCGCTGTACGCCCATTGTTTGGCCAAACCAGGGAAGTAACCATCGCCATTGGGATGGGCCATCACCAAATACACCGAATTGTAATCGAGCATACGACTGCGAAACGAGCCGCTGGCGTCCGGCCCCACCAACCGCATCGTGCGCGGAAAATCGGCCATGTATTCATGAAAGGTGCCACCGCGCTTGGCCTTGGGGCTACCGAATTCTTTCAGTTCACTACCGTTTTCCCACTGCAAATTTGTGGGCAAATCCGCCGGCGTCGCCACTACAAACGCCTTCGGATTCGCGTCGTAAAAATCCTGCACTTCCTCTGCGCTATCCAGCTCCACTGCCGCGCTGGTTGTCGGGGCGGGATTGACGGGAGTAGTTCCTTCCCCGCCTGCGGGCAGGGTGATGTTTTGCTTAGCCAGTTCGCGGGCGAATTCGCGGGCAAACTCCCGGGCCAATTCGCGGGCGAATGCTTTGTCCACCCCGCCGGCGGGTGCGGCGGGTTGCGTGCCGGTGCCGGAATCGGCGGGGCGCTTGAGTTTTTTCTCATTGCAACCGGTGAGGGCAAGCAGCGCGACGGCCAAAAAGAGGCCGGTCCTTTTGAATACTGTTTTGAATAGTATTTTGGATAGTGTTTTCATAATTATTCGTAGGTTGTAAATTTCTTGGGATCAAACGCCTCGCGCACGCCTTCGCCGATGAAGGTGACCAATGTGAGCACCAGCACCATCGCCGCAAAAGCCGAGAGCACGATCCACGGCGCGTGCAGATTGGCCACGCCCTGCTGCAGCAGCTCGCCCCAACTCGGCGTGGGCTTGGGCAAACCGAAGTTCAAATAATCCAGCGCCGTGATCGATATAATCGCCGTGGCTACGGTGAAAGGCATGAAGGTGACCATCGTGGAAATGGTGTTGGGCAGCAAGTGATTAAACAAAATGCGCGGCGTGCTCGCACCCAACAACTGCGCGGCCGCCACGTAATCGCGCGCCTTTTCGCGATACACCGCCGTGCGCATATAATAGGTCATGCTCGTCCAGCTAAACACCACCATGATGGCCAATAGCACGAGAATTTTGAACCACGCCGGCAACGTAAAAGGCAAGTCGCTCACCGCCGCCACCACGATGATGACCATGTACAAAAACGGAATGTTCTGCCACACCTCCACCGCGCGCTGCCCCGCAAGATCCACCCAGCCACCGAAGTAACCCATCAGACACCCGACCACCACGCCGATCAAATACACCATCAACATAAACACCAACGCGAAAATCATCGTAATGCGAAAGCCATAAAATAGCCGCGCCAACACATCGCGCCCGGTGCGATCGGTGCCGAGGTAATGTTGCATTCCCGCATCGGGCGCCGCCGGATGCACCAAGCCCTCGCTAAAATCATTTTCATATTCATTGAAAGGTACCAGCGGCATCAGCACCCAGTTGCCCGATTTTTGTTTGGCAAAGTCCTCCTTCAATTCGCGGTAGTTCACCTCGAACGTGTAATCCTGCCCCGAGCGGTCTTTTTGAAAACCAAATTCCTTGCCCGTGTGCGTTCGCGCAAAAGGCGAGACGGGGCAATACAGTTCCCCCTCATAGCTCACCAACAAAGCGCGATTGTTCACCAGCAACTCGCCGAGCAACGAACAGCCAAGCGCCCCAAGCAACAGCAGAAATGAAATGTACCCGCGCTTGATGGAATAAAACCGCTTGAGCTTACGGCGAGTCTGCGGATTGAACCGCGACCGAGCGCCCCAAATCAGCCCCGCCACCGCACCGAGGGCGCCCAAAATAATGAAGCCCCTTTTGACGCCGGCAATCACGCCCGCGCCCGGCTCGGCGGAGTTCAGCAACCATCCGCCCAACGGCGCACCCAACACGCCACCGAGAAATCCGCCCACGGCAAAACCCGAGGCCAGCCCCACCAACAATAGCACGGCAATTTCCCACCGCGCGCGCCGAGCTTGCTCTGGTTTAGGTTGGTCGGTCGCCGGTTGCATCATCAATTAAACCGCACGCGCGGATCCACCAACGCCACGAGGATATCCGAAATAATATTGCCGATGAGCATCAACGTAGCCGAAAGCAAAAAGATGCCCATCACCACCGGGATGTCGCGATCCAGCACCGACTTGAAACCGAGCAGCCCAAACCCGTCGATGTCGAAAATTGTTTCGATCAAAAAACTGCCCGCCACGAAGATGGTAATTTGATGGCCGAGATTGGTGGCCAACGGAATCAGCGAATTACGCAATGCGTGCCGCCGCACTGCCTGACTAAACGGAACCCCCTTGGCAATCGCTGTGCGCATATAATCGGCGGAAAGATTATCCATCAAATGATTTTTCATCAGCATCGTCACAAACGCAAAGCTGCCCACCAAATAACAACACAACGGCAACACCGCATGCCACGCGAGATCCTTCACTTGCGTCCAACGCGGCGTGTGACGTTTCAACCGAATTTCCGTAGCCGCAGCCGCCGCCCGGAAAGGCACCGCGCCTTCGCTCCAATCGGGCAACAACCGAAATGAATTTTCATTCATCACCTCTACGTAATAAGCCGTATCCGCAGCCAACACCGGCGTAGCTTTGGGCAGCTGACCTTCCAGCCACACCTCCTCGCCATTGCTCAGCCCGTGATTGGGCGCGTGCCATTCGGTGGAGCCGGCCGACACGTTGAGTTGTTCCACCGGCGTGTCGTGAAAATTATCCCCGACAAATCCACTCGTGGGAAACACCTCCCAGCGCGCTGCGAGAAACACCATCATCAACGCCCCCAGCACGTAGCCGGGAATAGCGTAGCCCATAAAAATGAAAACCGACGTGCCATTATCAAACCAAGTATTATGCCGCATCGCCTTGGCGATGCCGAGCGGCACGCACACGAGAAAGGTAACCAAGAAAGTCAACAATCCATAAAAAGTGGAAACCGGCAAACGCTCGAGCATCACGGTGGACACCGCCTCGCCGTGGCGAAAGGATTTGCCGAGGTCGCCCTGCAATACGCCCGCGTAGCGCGTCCGGTAAAGTTCCGCCTTGGGCTTGGCATCCGGGTCGTCCGAGGGCGGCTCGCGCATGCGCACTTTCCAGTTCACCATCAGCGCATCGGGATTGGTGATGCGCACGCCACCCGCATCATCGCGCTTGAGATGCACCCGCTCGCGGGCGCGTTCGATTTGTGCCTCGGGCACGTCCGCCTCCAGCCCGTCAATCCGCCCATCGCGATTGGTGTCCAGCCGGTCAAACTTCACATACTGGTCCAGCCCCGCGGGCACCTCCGCACGCCGCACGTAGCCGTCGCCATCCCAATCCAGTTCCGCCACGTGAAAGGGCGGGATTCGCATTCGGGCGTTCGCATCCGTTTCCCCGTCCTTAAACTCCACGTTGCGACGGTTCAACTCACGCGGCTTCAGCCCCAGCCAAATAACATAAGCCTCAAGAATGGGTTTGTCGTAGCCGTACAACTCCTTCATTTGCTGAAGCTGCTCCTCGCTCATCGCCAGTCCGCCCTCGGTGGAGCCGCCGCCGCCCTCCAGCGAAACCTGCTGCATCTCCATCATCGCCTGTTCCAACGGCCCGCCGGGGGCGATGCGGGTGATGCAAAAAACAATCACCGTAATCACCAACAGCGTGGGAAAAAGCAACAGCAGTCGTCTAAGGAAATACTCGCGCATGGCCAGATAAAGCGGAGGGCGAGACTGCCAGAGCCGCGCTGGATTGCCAGCCAAATTTAAGCAATGGATGGACAGAGCGCAGGCATTCGGCCACATTCGCGGCGATGACGAAGTTGACGCTCGGCCATTCGCCCGACCCGGACGATGCCTTTATGTTTTATGCCCTCGCCAAGGGGCTCATCGATCCGCGCGGCTACGCGTTTGAGCATATCCTGCAGGATATCCAAACCCTCAACGAACGCGCCACTCGCGGCGAGCTGGATATCACCGCCATCAGCATCCACGCCTATCCCTCCGTGAGCGTCGATTACGCCCTACTCCCCAGCGGCGCGAGCATGGGTGATGGCTACGGGCCGATGCTCGTGGCACCCGAAAAAATTTCACGCGCAGAGATGGCCGGCAAAAAAATCGCCATCCCCGGCGAAATGACCAGCGCCTTCCTCGCGCTGCAATTGTGGCTGGGGAAACCAAAGGCCGAGATTGATTACCTTGTGGTTCCCTTCGATGAAATTTTCCAAACCGTCAAGACCGGCACCGCCGACGTTGGCCTCATCATTCACGAGGGCCAGCTCACTTACGAAAACGAAGGGCTCGTCTGCTGCCAGGATTTTGGCGTGTGGTGGGGCGAGGAAAACAATGGCTTGCCAATGCCGCTCGGCGGCAATGTCATCCACAAACGCATTCCCGTCGACGAACGCAAAGTCATCAGCGATCTGCTCACTGAAAGCATCCAATACAGCCTCGACCATCGAACCGAGGCGGTGGCGCACGCACTGCAATACGCCCGCGACATGGGCATGGAATTGGCCGATCAATTCGTGGGGATGTACGTCAACCACTGGACGCTGGACTACGGTGACAAAGGCCGCGAGACCATCCGGCGCTTCCTCGGCCAAGCGCACGAAGCGGGGTTGATTGATCACCGCCAGGAACTGGAATTTGTGGAATGATGAAATATCGGAGATTCGGAAAAACCGATTTGCAGATGCCGGTGTTCTCCTGCGGAGGCATGCGGTATCAGCACAAGTGGAGCGACATCGAGTGGAGCGAGGTGCCGGACGACGGCCAGAAAAATCTTGAAGCCACCATCCAGCGCGCCATCGAGGTCGGCATCAACCATATTGAAACCGCGCGCGGGTATGGCTCCAGCGAAATGCAATTGGGGCCGGTGCTTAAAAAACTGCCACGCGAAAAAATCATCGTCCAAACCAAAGTCGCACCCTCGGACAACCCACGCGAGTTTCTCGATACCTTCCAAAAATCGATGGATTACCTCCAACTCGATTACGTGGATTTACTTTCGCTGCACGGCATCAACAATCAGGAAATTCTCGACCAGTCCCTCGGCCCCGACGGCTGTGCGGCCGCAGCGCGTTGGCTGCAAAAAGAAGGTCGCGTACGGCACGTCGGTTTTTCCACGCACGCCACCACCGACATCATTATTAAAACCATCGAGAGCGATGCGTTTGATTACGTGAACCTTCACTGGTATTTCGTGAACGACCTCAACTGGCCAGCCGTAGAAGCCGCCGCCGCGAGCGACATGGGCGTCTTCATCATCAGCCCTAACGACAAAGGCGGCAAACTGTACGCGCCGCCGCCCAAGCTCACCCAACTGTGCGCGCCGCTGCACCCGATGCAGTTTAATGATCTCTATTGTTTGAATCGACCCGAAGTGCACACTTTGAGCTGCGGCGCGGCCAAGCCTTCGGATTTTGACTGCCATCTCGAAGCACTCGAACACGATGACACGATTTCCGCCACCATCGACGCAATCGAACAACGCCTGCGTGAAGCCCTCACCGAAACCCACGGCGCGGATTGGTGCGCCCGTTGGCCCGAGGGCTTGCCGCATTATGTGGAGGTGCCGGGCGAGGTAAACCTCATGGAAATTCTTCGCCTGTGGACGTACGCCAAAGGGCTGGATTTGGTGGACTGGGGCAAGATGCGCTACAATCTACTGGGCCAGGGCGATCATTGGTTTCCAGGCGAACACGTTGGAAAACTAGATAATCGTGGGCTGCCAGAAACCCTACGGAACAGCCCGTTTGCCGAGCGCATCCCTGAAATACTGGCCGAAACTCACACATTACTATTGGATACCGAACAGAAACGACAGAGTGCGTCAGAATAAACTACCCATATAAATGTTGAAAATGGTTGAGTTTAGCGAGGGTTCGAGTAGATTTAGCGCCATGAAAATTGCTGGAGTTGTACTTTGTGCGTTTGCGTTTTTACTGATCGGTTGCGGCGATGATGGCGAAGGTGATTCGGACATCAGCACCACCATCATTAATCAAGGCACCGCTCCGACCAACACAACGAAAGGGGCGGGCAATACGGTGCCTTCGGTGGATATCACCACCATGAAATATATCCGGCGAACCAATGCAACCGCCGTGGTCACCAACGTTGTGCGCGTGTATTATAAAGGCAAAAAACGCTTCACCGGCAATGCGTTCAGAAGTGACAAGGACGGAACCAAAGCCTTAATCCCCATGAAGGATGGGTTGTGGCACGGAATGTTTCGGATTACCTATCCCGGCGCCAAACAAACAAAGTTCCGTGTAAACTACATTCAAGGCCTCAAGAACGGCCAAGCGTACGGGTGGTATGCCAATGGCAAACCGCGCAGTAAATCAAACTATACGAATAATTTCCGTGTGGGGCCGTGGATTACGTTTCACTCCAATGGCAAGACCAACAAAGTGATGGTGCTTTCAACAAAAATCTGGGGCAAGGTTCTGCGCCGGGCGGCGTTTGATTTAAATGGCCGTCCGTTGACCGGAAAAACACCGGCCGGCCGTAAGCATCCCTGGCAAGTCAATGGAACAGATGCATCGAAGGAACTCGCTTATTATATCGGTAAACCCTCCAGTATTCTGACGACTGCCTTTGGTAATCCGAACCAACGACGCGGAGAGATATGGATGTTTTCGGGCCTGACCATTCGCGACATGAAATCCGGCCAGACAAATCGTACCGCACGGTTCACGGTGAAAAATGGAAGTGTGGCGGCAGTTGAAATCCTGCCCTAACCCGCCTTAACCCACGGCAACTCGGCCGCTATTTTTTCTTCGGAGCAACTTTGCCCGGGTCATTGATATTCAACTGCGCCAGCACTTGTGTGGAGATATCCAGTTCGGCTGAAGAGTATAGCAAGGCTTTGGAATCAACCACCACAGTGAAGCCGCTTTTTTTGGCTTGAGCAGAAATGACTGACTGAATTTCCTCGCGAATTTTTGAGTATGCCTTGCGACTTTTTTCCTGAAGATCTTTTTGCTGTGAAGCCTTCCAGTTATTTAAGGTTGTGCCACTTTGCTGATATGCCCGTTGTTCGACGTCGAATTGCTGTTTGTGGCGCGCGCGCGCTGCTTGGTTCAAGTTGGGGTTCTGCAATACTGTGTTCATGTTTTTCAGTTTGGCCAACCGTTCCGCCTGTTTTTTATCCTCGGTGGCAATGCGTTTCTCTACGTTTTCCACCTCTTTTTTCAGGCGTTTATCTTCGACATCCGTACGCCAATACCCTTTGAAAACTTTTTCCACATTGACGATGGCCATTTTTTGCTCCCCGGCAGCGGAGGCACTGATGGGAAGGAGGATTGCCGTGGCGAGTAAAAGTGCGGTGAGTGTGGTTTTCATGGTGTTCAGTTTGTTTAAATTAGAATCGTGTGGTGTAGCCAAAATTCACATTGATGTTACCGCCGCTGCTGTTGTAGCCGTCGTCGGTGATGGGGAAGGCGTAGTCGAGGCGCAGGGGGCCGAGAAACGGAATTTGCAGCCGGAGGCCAATGCCCCAGTCATCGTTGTAATTTCCAAAATCAAAATCAAAAGCTCCTTTGTTTACCGAACCGATGTCATAAAACGTAGCGAATCGGAGGATTTCCCAGGGAGTGGGAATGCTGTATTCGAGAGAAGCATGGGCCATACTTTCTCCACGGAGATAATCATTCTGGTCGCCGCGTGGGCCCACTTCGTTGAAGTCAAAGCCGCGCAGATTGCGTGAGCCGCCGAGGTGGTGGCGGTATAAGTAGGGTACGTTGTTGCCACTTTCAAAACTGTCCACCACTGCGTTTTGGGCGCGCAATTCCAGGACGTGCCCTTCGCGCAGGCCTTTGAAAAACCAAGTGCTTTTGAGGTGATAGCCGTAGAACGGCTTGTCGCTGCCGATGATGCTGGGGGAAACCATGAGGTCGAAGGAGGTGAGTTGGCCTTTGCTTGGGAGGTCGCCACCCCCACGGGTATCGTAGGCGAGGCGACCGCCCAACAATCCCACGAAGTCATGCCCGGCTTCGTTTTTCAACTCGGTGGAGGTGGTGGATTCCAAGTTGACAAGGCCGATTTCTTCCAGCGTGAAATAAATTTTGCCGCGCAAAAAGTCATTTCCCAACAGGGTTCGTTCCAGTCCCATGGTGAAGCCGGTTTGATCGACATCAAATTTGGAACTGTAATAAGACATCTCTTCAACATACAGCGCGGTCGTAAACTTGAGTTTCCGGTCAAGCAACCAGGGTTCCTCAAAGTCCAGTCGATAGCTTTTGTACTTGCCTCCAGCTACAGCTTTGAGGCGAATTTTTTGTCCGGCGCCTTGCAGCAGGTGAGGTCGGCGCCAGCGTTTGATGTCAAAATTTTCCTGCCCCGAGATGATGTTGGCGAATGCCCCGGAATCGGTGCTGAACCCGCCGCCGATCATGAAGGTGCCGGTATTCTTTTCGCGCACGGCCACTACAAGATCGTCGGTGAGCGTCTCGCCGGGATTAGCACCCTGCCGAGCATTAGGGCCGCGGCGGGGGAAGGTGCGCACGCTTTCAAAAATACGCATACCTTCGATGCGGCGGCGACTGCGATCCACCCGGCCCATGTCGAAGCGTTCGCCGGCGGAGACGGCAAGTTCGCGCCGGATGACGAAGTCTTTAGTTTTCTCGTTGCCTTCAATTTGCACGAGTTCGAGATTGAACGGGTTGCCTTCAAAGATTCTGAAGACGAGATTTATTTTGTCGGTGCCGGTCACCGGTTTCCGAACCACCCGCAGCACGCGGGCGTTAATGTGCGATTTACGCCCGTAATGGTTTTTGATGGATCGCGGGTCGGATTTTGGGCCGCTGCGAAGCAGGCTTTCGGGTGAATACACCTCGCCTTCGCGCATGCTAATGAGCGACATGAGTGTGAGCTTGGGGATCACCGGCTTGAAATCAGGTTTGGCGGCGCCGTCGGGCCCCGCATCCAGTCGCGTGGTTTCGCCATCACTCGCGTTTTGCCAGTAGTATTCGAAATCCACCGTGCCGACATGATAACGCCGACCTTCGGTAATTTTGAAAACGAGGTCGACGTATGAGGCGTCATCGAGAAAATCTTCCAGTTCATCTTCCGCGTCGTCCACCAAATCTTCCTGATCGTCCACTTTATCCTCCAGCAAATCCAAACGATCTTCATCGGCTGCGTCCCCTTTATTCTCCTCATCAGCCAAGCTCAGTTCCAATAATTCCAAATCCGCCCGCGCTTTATTTAGCGTATTGATGTGTTGTTGGTAGGTATCACCGGCAAGCACTTCATCGGCGGTGTGGGTCGCTTGAACTGTTGCATCCAAATAACCTCGATTGCGATAGTAGGTTTCCAGGCGCTCAATGTCCGCCTGTAATTCCAGCGGACGGATGCGGCCGTCGTTGGTGAACCAGCTGATGGGGTTGAACCAGCGCCGCCGTTCGCGGGCCTTCACAAAATCCATCAGGTCATCGGAATCAAAATTTTCATTACCTTCGAAGGTCATGTTTTCAATTTGGAATTGCTCGCCTTCGGTGATGTAATATTCCACGGCACCGGTTAACTTCCCGTCCTCCCTTCGTTTAGCTTCGCTGGTCACGCTTACCCGGTAGTAGCCTTTATCCTCGTAATGTTCTCGCAGGGCTTTGGCGTCCGCTTGTCGTTGGGCGTCGCTGTAACGGCTTCCTTTGCGCAGGGTGATTTTCTTCAGCAATTTTTTTTCTTCAATCTGTAACGACGCGGCGGTGAGCGTGGTGCCATCGGGCCGACGTAACAGTAAATCCACCGAGGTCACTTTGGGATAGGCCACGACAATAAAGGTCAGCGTGAGTTTTCCGTTTTCCTCTGAAGCGTCTACGCGTACGTTGTGGAATCGGCCGGTTTGCATCAGGGCATGCACGCCTGGATTGGTCATACCGGGGCGAAATTCATCACCGGGGCGAATTCGGATGTGATTGCGCACGTACGCTTCGGTGATATCAGGATCGCCGCTGCCGAAGCTTGTAAGCGTCACTTTGACTTCGCTTACCTTTGGAGGGCCGGCAGCCGACTGGGCGATGAGCAGGGGCGTGGCCAACAGCAGGGCCAGAACGGTTGTGTTCAAAATGTTAGTCTTCATGCGGCACATCGTTGTCACTAATTCCCGCGGCGGGCTCAAAGCGCGTATAGGGCTTGAGGAACGTGAAGGGCACGTCCCCGGTGGGCCCGTTACGTTGCTTGGCGATTAATAAGTTTACTGGCAAGCCTTCGCTTTCATCCGCGCCTTCGGCGTCCTCGTCCTGCGAAACTTTGTAAAGCAGTCCCACCAAGTCGGCGTCCTGCTCGATCGCACCGGATTCGCGGAGGTCCGACAAGCGCGGCTTGCGGTTTTTATCCCGCTCCATTTCACGGTTCAACTGGCAAAGCACAATCACCGGCACCTTTAATTCTTTGGCCAACGCCTTGATGCCGCTGGAGATTTCCGAAACTTCCTGCTGCCGATTGTCCATCGCCCGCCGCGAAGTAGAGTGAAGCAGCTGAAGATAGTCAATGACAATGAGTTTTATGCCATGCTGCGTGTGCATGCGGCGGGCCTTGGCACGCAGCTGCAAGATGGAGAGGCCGGGGGTATCGTCGATATACAGCGGTGCGTTGTGGAGTTTGCCGGCCGCAGCGTTGATGCGCGGAAAGTCGCGGTCATTCATTTTCCCTTCTCGTAGTTTGCTGGAATTTAGGCGGGCGTTGGAGAAAATCATTCGGGTGACCAGTGCCTCGGCGGTCATTTCCAGGCTAAACACCCCCACGGGGATTTTTTCGTCCAGCGTGATATTCTCCACAATGTTCATCGCCAAACTGGTTTTGCCCATCGAAGGCCGTGCGGCGATGACGATCATCTCGCCTGCATGCATGCCGTCGGTCAGCCGATCGAGCACTTTGTAGCCGGAGGGCACACCTGAAATCTTTCCCTTACGTTCATGATATTCCTCAATGCGATCGATGGCGGCGTGCACGAGTTTTTTCATGTCCGTGCTGACGTCGCCAGCGCGTTCGTCGTTGATGCCGTGGATGCGGGTTTCCACCTCATCGAGCAGGCGATTCACTTCGCCCTCGTGCTCGTAGGCTTGGGTGACGATCTCGGTGCAGGTACGCACGGTTTTGCGCAACAGATATTTATCCCAAACAATGTTGAAATAATATTCGAGATTGGCCGCCGAAGGCACGCTGTCCATCAGCGTGTTGAGGTAGGCCACGCCGCCGACGGATTCGAGCTGTTTGCGATCGGCGAGGAATTGCTTGACGGTGATGATATCCACCGCCTGCCGCGATTCCACGATATCGATCATCGCCTCGAAGAGCAGCTGATGTTTCAGCTCATAAAAAAACGTGTCGCCCGGCGGACGGCGTTTGCCGCGCGGGCCTTTATCGGAGGGAGGATCACTGAGCTGTCGCGGCTCGCGAATGCGCTCGAGGCAAAAGTCTAATCCGGAGGCTGCATCCAGCATCAGGCAACCGAGGATGCCCTGCTCCGCCTCGATGGAATGCGGCGGCGTGCGGCCCGCGCGCGCAGTTTCGGCCTCGGGAGAACTGGCTACGCGGCGCGGCGCGTTCACCAAATCCTCCATCGGCGGTTCCGGAATGGGCCCTTCGGGCGTGTCAATCATGCGCGCCAAGGGAACACGAATGCTTGCCCCGATGGCAACGCGAAGTTGCTGGCTTTGAACCCCCGCTTGTTCACAGGCGGCGGGGCATAAAAAAAACCGCCCCCCGTTTCGGTGCAGGGAGCGGTGGTGAAATCATTGCCGACTAACCGGCGGTTTCGTTTAACCGGCGGTTTCTTCCGCCTTATCAGCACCGGCTTTCTTGGCGGCTTCCTCATCGGCCACGGACTGCGGGGTGGGTAGCGGGTTTTCGCTTTCCACGAACACTTTCAGTTCGCCTTCCAAATCGGTGTGCAGCTTGAGCTTCACCTCGTACTCGCCCAGCTCGCGCAGGGGTTTGACGAGCGCCACTTTTTTACGATCCAGCTCGAGATCA
>Ga0302117_10000406_pt1 | contig 18386 bp, 15 predicted proteins | sample AG5_322_MG_FD_203112 | JGI IMG/M metagenome (GOLD analysis project Ga0302117, IMG submission 203112) | Marine microbial communities from Western Arctic Ocean, Canada - AG5_32.2 | ecosystem: Environmental > Aquatic > Marine > Oceanic | place: Canada: Western Arctic Ocean | collected 2017-10-01 | reverse complement strand
ACATCTGCGGTGGCTCCTCGCAGTTCACAATTTTTAGCTACAGCCGCAGCATTTTCTACAATGAATTTTCGATCAAGCATCAATCACTCTTCCCTTACTCGCTTACTCTTGCAATTTTATATTTATCATTAGTGAAACTTCTAATTTAAGCTCGCTAAATTCCGGATGAATCTATTCGACTGCTCTTTTAATCTTGCTTATTTCTTGCCACAAGCTCGCACTTGCTTTAGTCCCACGGTAAAAATCTTCTAGTGAGAATTTTTCGTTAGGCCCGTGAGTATTATCATCGTCCAATCCCCACCCTAATAATAACGTATCGACTCCCAGTAAGTCACGTAAGACAGTGACGACTGGAATCGAGCCACCTTCACGAATAAATACCGGTGCGACCCCAAATCCTTGCTCGATTGCACTAGCGGCAGCGGCCATGTAAGGACTATCTAAATCGACTACCACACCGGGTGCTCCGTGATGATGCTTGATTTTCATACGGATTCCGTCTGGCACTAAATCTTGCAACATTTTCTCAATTGCGGCACCCACTTTTTCGGGATCTTGGTTCGGAACCAAGCGACAACTAAACTTAGCGCCACTCTTTCCTGGCAACACAGTCTTGGCTCCTTCGCCTTGATAGCCACCCCAGATTCCATTGATGTCCAACGTTGGTCGCGCCCATCGGCGTTCAAGTGTTGTGTAACCAGATTCACCGTGCACCGTGTCCACGCCAACCTTATCCTTGAACTGCTGCTCATTAAACGGCAAAGCCGCAAACTGGTCTCTTTCACGCTGTTCTAACTCAACAACATCGTCATAAAATCCCGGGATTTGAATCCGCCCTTGATCGTCCACAAGCGCACCGAGCATCTGAGTCAACGCGTTGAGTGGATTGTAAACTGACCCGCCAAAGGTTCCAGAATGCAAATCTTGCTTGGGACCTTCCAAGAACACTTCGAAATAGACGATCCCTTTTAAGCCGTACGTAATCGCCGGCTGATTCTTTGCGAACTGGCTAGTATCGCTAATGACCGCAATATCACAAGCTAAACGGTCGCGGTACTCTTCCAGAAACGGCTCCAAGTTAGAACTGCCACATTCCTCTTCACCTTCAATCACATATTTTATCTGAATCGGCAGCGATCCAGCGGTATCCATCCACGCTTGGGCACTCTTGATGTGAGTCAACATTTGGCCTTTGTCGTCGGTAGCGCCACGCGCCACGACATTGCCGTCACGAACCACTGGTTCAAACGGTGGGGAAATCCATTCATCGAGTGGATCCGGAGGCTGAACATCGTAATGACCGTAAACCAAAACAATGGGGGCTCCGGCGACAGCGGGCGTCTCTGCATAAACAATCGGATGCCCTTTCGTTTGAATAATTTCAGTCGTAAAACCCAACGATTGGAATTGATCCGCGACCCAATTTCCAGCTTTGGCAACTTCATCTGTATATTGACTATCCGTACTGACGCTAGCCATCCGTAATAACTCGAACAATTCGTTCTCGTTACGCTCGCGATGTTTAGTCAAATATTGTTCTATTTCCTGCATAGCCATTTCCTCTTATTTCCTTGTGCGATCACGGCGAATTTGTACCCCTGATGGAAAAACGATCCTATTGATTCAAGTGTTTTAGCAGAAGATATTACAAGTATTCCCGTTGTCTGAACCGTACAATATAATAACTTCGCTTAGTCTCGGCTATTGTAGCTGGCCACAATCATCACTTTCTCACAGCCGTTTTTTCGATCCATGTCGAACACTACCACCACAACCGCCCCCATAACCAACACTCGGCCCAAGCAACAACCACGCTACAATGTCATCTTATGGAATGATGAAGACCACACGTTTGATTATGTTATTGATATGCTGCAAGAACTGTTTGGATTTCCTCCAGAAAAGGGCTTTACGATTGCTATTAAAGTGGACGAAGATGGAAAGTCTGTCTGCCTAACAACAACGCTCGAACATGCCGAGTTGAAACGAGATCAAATCCATGCCTTTGGGAATGATGCCATGGTCTCACAATGCGAAGGTTCCATGTCAGCAACCATCGAACCCATCGAATAATCAACTACGGCAAAGCATTATGTCTGGAAAACTCTAGGCTCTAACCCTTGAATGTAAACTCAACGAGTACGAGACTCAGAATATCCACGAAGATTTGAAACAATTGAAGTTACACGTGAACTGATTGCTGTTCGAGGTGAACAGCTAGCGAAAATCGTTCTTCATTTACATATTTTTCCGTAAAGTGAATCGGATACGGTACTGCGAAGAATACGTCGGCGCTGGGCACTCAGCCATTCTTGCAACAAGCCCTTTTGCGCATCCTCGATACAATTTTGGCGGGCATTCAGTTTTTCGTGACACCTTCTACAGCGAGAAAAAACGATATTCTGGATGGTTCATGAATTAATTTCCTGACAAGCATCACACTCGTATGAATTGTGCTCGCTTTTTGCGCAAAGAAAATTTACGTAAACCCTGTTTTTTCTTTGCTGCATAGCTAAGCATTCTCCATGCACTGAATGACAATTTTAATTTGACCGTAAGAGACTTTCTCATCGAGCTTTAGGTAAATTGGCTTTAGCCTTTCTAATCCCAATTCAATGCATGCCGCTTCGATAAGTTCAACGGTAGGTTGATCAACCCACGGTGATGGATCGCTTGCACCCTGCTTTTTCAAATAACAAGATAGGTAAGTTTCTACTGTCGAACTTGCTCGATCCAGTTTGCTAGCGACTTCTTCAATCAGCAGCCCCTTTTCGAACAACGCAAAGGCCCCAGAGTTTAGTGCAGCGTTCATGTTCGTTTCAATACAATCGCCTGATGATTGCTTAGTATTGTCTGATGACTGGATAGTCTTTTTTGGCTCAATGTCAGTCGCAATATCTTTTGAATTGCAGAAATCAGATATGGCATCAACAAAAATTTGCCCATAGCTTTCTAATTTTTGTCTACCGACTCCAATGATTTTGTGAAACTCGTTTAATGTCGATGGACGTCGGGCTGACATCTCAATTAATGAGGCATCCCCAAAGACAACGTAAGCTGGGACTGACTGATTCAAAGATTGCTGTCGCCGAAGTTCTCTAAGTAATCCGAACAACTCTTTTTCTAATCCGGTTAAAGAATCCATTCTCTTGGTGCGCTGGGCCTTGGCTTGGGGACGATTGCCCTTAGGTTGAGGTGGATTTGCTTTGGTTAAAAGAGGTGTTGTTTCCCCTCTTAAAACTTGGCGTCCCGTATCAGTAATCTTCAAAATACCGTATTCGCCCTGCTTAACCAGGAAGCCTTGGCCAACTAATTGTTCTACCCAAATTCGAACATCGTTGAGTGCCTCCTGGCTAAGTAAACCGTAGGTGCTGACTTTGTCGTGAGAATTGCTTAATAGTTTCTTGTCACTGGAGCCCGTAAGAACTTTACTGACGTAGTTTGCTCCAAAATATTGATTCGTTCGGAAGACGCAAGAAATGATTTTCTGAGCTAAAGTAAGGCCGTCTTCAACCAATTCAATATCGTCAAGACAAATATCACATGCGTTACAATTCTTAATTTCGAGTTGTTCGCCGAAATGATCTGCCAATGCATAATGCCGACATTTTACATCTTTACAGAATCGATCTATTCCACGTAGCGAGTTTATTGCGATCTCTTTTGTATCCTGAGATGGAGAAAGTTCGATGATTCTCGCCCAAGACATATAGTCGGAAGCTCTGTGGAACAGCCAGCATTCTGCGGATATTCCATCGCGTCCCGCGCGGCCACTTTCTTGCTGGTAAGCCTCAAGTGACTTGGGCATTCCAGCATGAATGACATATCTAACATTTGATTTGTCAATTCCCATGCCGAAGGCAACCGTTGCCACAATTACATCTACCTTTTCCTGAAGAAAATCATCCTGGTTTCGCTGCCGGTCCATTGAGTCCAAGCCGGCGTGGTACGGCTTTGCTGAAATACCATTTGTGCAAAGTTGACTGCATGTTGAATCAACTTCTTTTCGTGTTATACAGTAAACGATACCTGACTCTTTTTCATGTTTCTTTATTACATCGATTATCTGGCCAATCCCTTTTTCGCGACGCCTGATTTGATAATTTAGGTTTGGGCGATCCATTGATCCGATAAGTACTTTCGGCGCCTTCATTCCCAATTCGGCGATAATATCCTGCCGCACCCGCTCGGTGGCAGTAGCCGTGTATGCGTGGAAGGATGCATCTGGAAACAACTTTCGTAATGCTAATAATTTCCGGTACTCGGGGCGAAAGTCATGGCCCCATTGACTGAGACAGTGCGCCTCGTCGATGGCGAAAAATTTAACCCGTCCATTCCTCATTAGAAATTGTTGAGTATGGTGATTGGCTAGTCGTTCCGGGGCAACGTATAGCAAACTCAATGAGTGACTGTTAACCTGGTCAAGTACCTTTTTTTGTTCATCCCCTGTTAGCGTACTGTTGAGATAAGCTGCTTGAACGCCATTTGAACGAAGCGTGTCAACCTGATCTTTCATTAGAGAGATCAGTGGGGAAACTACGATGGCAAGTTCACCGGATGCAACCGCTGGCGCCTGATAGCAAAGCGATTTCCCACCCCCCGTCGGGAATATGACGAGTGAATCGAGATCGTTGAGAACGGCGTCCATTGCTTCAAACTGCTGTGGCAAAAAACGATCGTATCCCCAATGATCTGCAAGGACCTTTTTTAATGCCACTACATTTTGGCTTGGGATGTTAAACTCACTCGAAGCTTCCGTTATTGGTTCATCCGTTTTGTCAAACACTAAGAAATTCCTGTACAAAATTGGTGTCACCGCGTGGAGTATGCGGGATGAATTCTACCTCGGTCATGCGATCGAAATGGTTTTCGCTGGAAAAGAAAGCCTCCTGAAAATAACCATCGAATAATTTTAAACTTTAATTATTAAGTTGAATTTACAAAGCGGATTTCGCATAATTATCGACGACTGAGTGATGAATCGCAACTATTCGTCAGTGCTAATGCGGGTCACGAGTGTTTTTTGTCTCAAGTATTTTAAAAATGGCGTGCACCGATATCGCGTCCGAGTTGATAGCGGCAAAAAGCACGGTAATCTCGTACGTGACACTCTCGATAAGCCCATCGGACAAACTCATTGAAGTCACTGCCGCAACAACGGTAGATGGCCGAATCTACGCAACAGTCATTGCTGTCTAGGCATTCGCGTCATTTTCCCAGTGCGCCAAACAAACGCAAACACACTCTAAAAACGGCTGAGAAAACTCGAACCAATACTACGCTTTGGTACAAACGCTGGACGAGGTTGAATGTCAAACGGAATACCGCTCAATGCTCGTGGTCGGAAACTGGACTGACTGCTCTTGTTGATCGGCACGCGTTGTGCTTTGTAAATGCTCATAATTTTGTAAACCGTTGGATCAAATTGGAACTTGCCATCCAGTTGACGTACACCAACACGGTCAAAACTACCAACGGTAACAATACTCTCATTGCGGTCGTGGAATTCATAAGCTTCAATGTTCTGTTTACGTAAAGCGATAACTAAAAGATGAGCATTCTCGGCAGCTTTAACCAGAGCATCTGATACCTTGGCATCTTTGTCATATCCTTTTTCAATGTCGTAAACGACTTTACCCCGAAACGTTGCCACTTGAACCGTATATTTCCCGGGGTTATCCAGCAAACTATATTCCACTCCGTCGTTTAATCGTTCGACAAACGGATCGAGTGCATTCTGAGTAAAATACTCCGCCGGAACGGTTGGATTACGAGTAATAAATGCGCGGCCCATCGAACCACGCTCGTGACGTTCTGGGTTCAAATTCAATTTATTCTGAATACGCCGTAATCCCGCATACACTTGATTCGTCCCTTCATCTTTTGCCCGATCAAGAGTTTGGGGTCGCAAGTATTTGATTTTTTCGAGCAAGGCTTGGGCATCGTCAGATTTAACCGATTCAAAATTACCAACCATGACGGCAACTTCGTTAAACCGATGCCCCTTGTTGTAAACCATCGCCTTGGGCTGACCGTATTTATCCACTCCGCGACCTTCAACACGATCTGTATAGTCATATGTTTTACGATGCGTGAATGCTTCGAACTTATGCTCGCGACGCAACTCTAATACTAATTGACGAGCCTGCTGTTCGGCGCCTTCGCCGTGAAACGACGTCGCTAATACCATCCAAGGCCCCTGCTTGTCCGTCACACGATAGTCTTCATTCGGGTTCGCATCAACCTTCTTAAATGGGAAAAAAATGTGATCGAATGGTGATTCCGCTTGGAGCTGCGACTTAAATGTCGAACTTGATAACAAGCTGATAGTGATCATCACCAAAACTAGTTTCGTTTTCATGCATGCACCTAATGAGTTGACATCAATCGAGTAAGCGGTTGTAAATATGGCAGTTTTACGCGAATTCAAGATTAACAAACTGCTGCTGAAAACGAAAGACCGATTTATAATTGGCCGGCGGCGAGCAACGCCTTAATATCAGGCACAACCTTACGCATCGCCCGTGAACGGTGACTTAATACAGACTTAATTGCCGAGCCCAATTCACCAAACGTACGGTGGTATTCTGCAATCTCAAACAACGGATCATACCCAAAGCCGTTGCTGCCAGCAGGGCTAAAGCGAATACGTCCATAGCAAACTTCTTCACAACATAGCCTAATCTTGCCTGTCGGGTCTGAAATCGCCATGTGGCATGTATAGAAGGCAATCCGCTGGGCCAAGGGTAAGTCACCCAATTCCGCTAGCAATTTCTCGTTATTAGATTCGTCAGTAGCCGCTTGACCCTCTCTTTCGCTGTAGCGAGCAGAATAGACCCCTGGTGCATTTCCCAAAGGTGCGACCGATAAGCCACTATCTTCTCCTAGCACCCAGTGGCCTAAATGCTGCGCTTGTTCAGCCGCCTTGAGTGCAGCATTTTCAGAAAACGTCGTTCCGGTTTCTTCGACATCTAGTGCATCCGGGAACTCATCCAGAGTCCGTAGCGTGAGCCCTAATGGCGCTAATAATAACTCCAGCTCCAATCGCTTCTTTTGGTTGTGCGTACCTAATACCAATATGTGATCCGTCATTGTCACCCTTCTTATCCGTTACGCATTCAATGCCTAAATGACATGTGATCCACCACACTTCTCAACACATTACAGGGTCGACCCTTTAAGTCGACCCCTGAGGTAATAATGAAACGCGCCAATTAACGATTCCAAATCATCAGCATCAGCCGTTATATAAAATGAATGTAATATACTTTGTATAGATGCTGCTCGGTCAAAGAATACTTGAATACCACGACTGTCCTGACTAATTCGACGAATCATCGTCCAGCCAAGTTGACGTTGCCTCCCAAGGACACTCCGAGTAATTCCGGTAGGGCCAATGCTATATTGCATCGGAATCCACAAACGCCAAGATACACTCACTAACGCTAGTAAAACGACACTAGCTACTAACGGATTAGTCGTCATTGAGTACACGGCACACGCCCCAAGAAAATAACTCACCAGAATGGCCCAGGTTTTTTTCCAGTAATTTCTCAACGGCCAACAAACAACTTGAAATTCGGGTCTGTTGGTTAGCGCCGAGGTCGAACCGAGCGACGCCCCAGCAAGATTTGACTGAATAAAGGTCTGCGTCCTCTCTACATCTGAACTCGATTGTGAGTGGGTTTGTACCGGTGACTCCGGCGACTGTTGCGGATTTTCTTGCTTAGATTCCATCAATCAATGCTCCCACTCTTGCTGTAGAGCATTGCCGTCAGAGTGTGCATCCTGTGCAGCTCGAAGTTCATCAGCTAATGTCACGGGCCCCTGCGTCGAACCGAAAACGGCTCCACAAAACAAGTACATTGTAACGCCATAAATTAAAGTGGTGAACAGCAGTATCGCGGCCAAACATATGCCAAAATGATCTTCGAGTAACTGCTGAGGGTTTAAAGTCCCTCGCAAATTAGGCGCCGATTGATTAGCAGACGAAGCCTGTTGCCCCCTACGATGCTTCGTCCAATTATCCCAACCCGCTTGCTGCAACTCACGTTGATTGCCTGAGGCGTTCAAAATTTGACTGCGTGAGTCCAGCATTTTGAAGACAATTCCAACCATCAATAGTACGTATACAAAGCCCCAAATTGCGATTACCCAGCGTTTGGTTTTTTGCGGTTGCTCCGACATTAAACCACCACTTCTGCTGAGTTTGATTTAGGTGGGTCACTTTCATCAACATGCTCATCTTCGTACAACAAACAAGAGACTTGGTGCTCTGTCATAGATAATTGTGGCATCGTTGAGGCACAATGCCCGAGAACCTGAGGGCAACGATCTGCGAAGGAGCAGCCACTGTACTCAATGTCTGGTGAAGGGACTTCGCCCGTCAGCATAATTCGGTTTGCCCGAACATCAACCGTCGGATCGGGGACAGGTGCGGCTGAAAGCAACGCAGTCGTGTAGGGATGTTGCGGGGAATCATAGAGTTCTCTCGAGTCTGCTAATTCAACAATTTTACCGAGATACATGACTCCTACGCGATGTGCAATGTGCCGAACCACAGCTAGATCATGGGCAATGAACACATAGGAAACACCAAGCTTTTGCTGTAAATCCATTAACAGATTAATGACCTGAGCTTGAATCGAAACATCCAGCGCCGAAACCGCTTCATCACAAACAATTAACTTAGGTTGAACCGCTAAAGCTCGAGCGATTCCAATCCGTTGTCGTTGTCCACCGGAAAATTCGTGTGGGTATCGATTCATGTACTGCGGGTTTACCCCCACAAGTTCCATCAAACGAATAACTTCTAAACGACGCCCTGTTTCATCACCAAATAATTTATAGTTCTCCATCGGCTCACGAATAATATTACCCACCATCATTCGTGGATTGAGCGATGCAAATGGATCTTGAAAAACCATTTGCGCCGTCAGACGGTGAGGTATCATCGCTCGATCCGACAAGTTATCAATGCGTGTACCGTTAAGGTGAATCGTTCCTTCCACTTTGGCCCGCTGAATCAAGTTTAGGATGGCTCTTGCCGTCGTTGATTTACCACACCCCGACTCGCCAACTAGACCCAGAGTTTCACCTTCTTGAACATCAAAACTGATACCATCGACTGCACGAATCCAACGCTGAGGTTGACGAAATTTACGCTTACTCGGAAAGTGTACTTTGAGATTATTGACACTTAGAATTGTGTTCTCGGAATTAGACATGTGGCAACTCCTCAGGGCTTGTCGACCGTGCCTGCTGGATTCGATCAGCATGGATGCACGCAAAGACGTGAGACCCCTCGGTGGATTCGGTACCGATACTGACAAGCTCAGGGACAGCTGCTGAACACTCGTCAGTTTTCCATTGGCAGCGGGGCGCAAATGCGCAGCCTGCTGGTAAATTCATCATATCCGGTGGCTGACCCTCAATCGCTTGCAAGCGTGTTTGCTGAGGCTGATCCCATCGTGGAGCTGAGTGCAACAGCCCCAAAGTGTAAGGATGACGAGCGGATGCGAATAGCGTCTTGGTGTCGGTCTGTTCTACTTTGCGACCACCATACATCACCAAAACGCGGTCACAAATACTAGCGACCACACCTAAGTCATGCGTGATAAAAATAATAGCCATCCCGCGTTTGTCCTGCATCACTTTTAGCAAATCCAGAATCTGTGCTTGAATCGTAACGTCCAATGCCGTGGTTGGTTCATCGGCAATGAGAATATCTGGCTCACACGACAACGCCATCGCTATCATCACCCGTTGACGCATACCGCCACTGAACTGGTGCGGGTATTCAGTGATCCTGCTTGCCGCCGCCGGAATACCTACTAACTCCAACAACTCCACAGCATGATTGATTGCTGCAGCACGAGTATGCCCGAGGTGTAACATACTGACTTCAATCAATTGTTCCTGAATCGTCAAGAATGGATTAAGAGCCGTCATGGGGTCCTGGAAAATCATCGCAATGCGTTTCCCGCGAATCGTCTGAAATTGACGGTGCGACAATTTTAATAAATCCTGTTCATCGAACAAGACTTCTCCATTTACTACTCGACCCGGTGGCTGTGGAATCAACCCTAACACAGTTAAATTGGTTACCGATTTACCCGAACCTGACTCCCCTACAATCCCTAAGGTTTCCCCTGGATACAGATCAAAACTAATGTCGTTAACCGCGCGGACTATACCGTCGTCCGTCACAAATTCGACTTCTAGGTTTTTCACTTGTAGTATGGGTTGTCCCATAAATGCGAATACTTTCTTGAACTTTAAAATTCATCACTGCTGGATGGCTAGTTAACTTACTTTCAACGAATCATCGCCACTAACGGTTCTTTAACTTGGGATCCAATGCATCACGAACTCCATCACCAAGAAAATTCAAGGAGAACAAAGTTAACGCTAAGGCGAATCCGGAGAATACAATCATCCACCAATAGATTCGAATCGGCGTGATCACTTGAATCCCTTCGTTTACTAACATCCCCCATGAGATATCAGGCGCTTGCACCCCCATCCCCAAGAAAGACAGAAACGCCTCAAAACGAATCACCGCCGGAATCGTCAGCGTCAAATAAACAATCACAATCCCCATTACGTTGGGAACTAGATGCTTGAAAATAATTCCCCATTGGCTCGTACCAATGGTCTTAGCAGCATCTACAAACTGTTCGTTCTTCAAGGACAACACTTGTCCACGGACAACCCGTGCCATCGTCAACCAATAGATCGCCCCAATCATCAAAAAGAATATAGTGATTTGGTTAATTCCGTATTCATTTAAAGTATCGCGAACTTTGGGCGCCGACAAAAATGACATGATGAAGATGACAATGAAGATGAAAGGAATCGAATAGGCAACGTCAATAATTCGCATCATGATGTTATCAATTCGGCCACCAAAATAGCCCGAGATTGCCCCGTAACTAACGCCAATCAATAGTGAAACCAGTGTGGCAATCAGGCCACAGGCAAGTGATACTCGCGAACCCCAACAAACTCGTGACAAAATATCTCGACCAAGTTTGTCGGTACCGCAAATAGAGGGAATGCAATAATCACCAAAAACGAAAAGCCGAAATTCAATCATTGCCTTGGAGATAAAACCAGGATCATTCCAAAGAGCATTAATCGGATGGCGTGCCTCTAAGCTTTCAATTTCTGCTGGCAATGCTGCCCGCCGGGAATCCGACGTGCTCATTTCTATGAGTTCTTGTCGCTTCGAAGCGAGGTCCTCGTTGTAGTCCGCAATGCCCAATCTAAATGACTTGATCTCGGGCCGTAATAATTCACGTTGTTTAACGTCTTGAAAAATCGGCGATTGCAGTGGCAGAGCCGGAGTGATGATTGCCAACACGACAATCACTACTAATGTCCACAACGAAATCATCGACACGCGATTACGCTTTAGACGCTTCCATCCATCAGACCACAACGACACGCCCTGTTGCATTTGAGCGGCTGACATGACTTCCACCAATCGTTCCAATTCCAACCGTTTAGACGCCTTGCCCGGTTGCGTGCCAGTTGTCGTAGTTGGTGTTTGATTCATAGAACGTGTTTATTCAAGCAATCGTGTGGTCGTGTTTGTTGCTGTACTAGTTTTTTCTTTAAGTTACGTCTCGGCTTATCCATCAATAAAACCAATTATTCCAACACAACGCGGGGATCAATGATGGAATAGGATAGGTCAACAAGTGTGTTCATGACGTAGAGCAATATGGTGTACGTCAACAAAGCCCCCATCCCTAAAGTAAAATCCCGCTGCAGAGCGGCTTCGATGAAATGGCTCCCCATGCCTGGGATCGCAAATATTTTTTCCAGCACTAAAGACCCCGTTAAGATGCCAGCACAAGCCGGTCCTAAGTACGATACCACTGGTAAAATCGAACCTCGCAATGCATGACGCAAGATAACCGTCCGAGTGCTGAGTCCTTTAGCATAAGCTGTTCGTATATAATCGTTGCTCAAAATTTCCAGCATCCCAGTTCTTGTGAGACGAGCGATATAGCCAGCGAACGGAGCCCCTAAGCACATCGCAGGTAGTACAATCTGTTTCAGCTCTCCCCAACCAGCCGCTGGGAACAATTGGAAGTAAAACACAAACAGGACAATCGCCATAGACGCTAGTACAAAACTGGGGATGGCGATTCCTAGAGTCGCTAATAGCATAAACGAGAAATCGTAAATACTGGTTCTGCGCACAGCCGAAACCACGCCAGCGGTCATCCCCAACAAAAGTGCAAAGGTCATTCCAAAAATTCCCAACGCAGCGGAAACAGGAAACCCTTGAGCCAACACTTCATTAACCGTGAAGTCTTGCAGCTTGTAGCTAGGGCCAAAATCAAAGCAAATTGTATTCCACAAATGCGTTGTATATTGCACAAATAATGGGTCATCTAAATTGTAACGCTGCTCCAACTGAGCTCGCACTGATTCGGACAAAACGCGTTCACCGTTTAAGGGGCCACCTGGAATGGCGCGCATCAAGAAAAAAGATAACGTAAACACGACCCAAACCGTGATCAACATCCAGCCCAAACGTTTCAATAAAAAAACCACTAACTGCATTAGTTCGTGTCCTCGCTTATCGAAGCATCCGCTACAGATCCATCGCGGCGGATCTTAATCAAGTGCAATGGATGGATGTCCTGCAAATTAGCATGAAATCCTTGGATACGAGGCTGTACCATATTTTTGGAAACGTAAAAGTAAATCGGCATGATGACCTGTGCTTCCATTAAAATCGTCTCCGCTTCAACAAACAACTGCATTCTTGCTGCCGGATCCGCTTCACTCTTGGCCATTTTAATGTTGTTGTCATATTTCACATTGCCCCAATTTGTTTGGTTATTGGGACCGCCGGTAACAAACATATCCAGAAATGTATTGGGATCTGGATAGTCTCCAATCCAGCCCGATCGCGCTACCATATAATCGCCAGTTTGCAGTGCGTCCAAATACGAACCCCATTCCAAGTTTCGCAGGACAACGTTAATACCTAGATTGATTTTCCAATCCTGCTGAATAACCTCGGCAATATCTCGATGACTGTCAGCGGTGTTGTACAGAATCTCTATCTGCGGCAATCCTTTGCCGTTGGGGTAGCCAGCCTCTGCAAGTAATTGACGGGCCAGTGTCACATTGCGTCCACTTCCCTGATAACCTTGATACCCATTCATTCCGGGAGGCACAAAGCTATTCGCTGGGGTTTGCCCGCCTTTGACAACATTGTCAACGATCGAGCGTTTGTCAATTGCAAGGTTGAGGGCGCGACGAACTAAGGGGTGATTCAGCGGAGGCTTGGAAGTGTTGATTCGATAAAAGTACGACGCGAGAAACGGAGTCGAGACAAAATCATCTCGTTTTTTCAAGATGTGAAGCATTGCATTTGGTGGAGTTGTGTCCCAGTCGAGTTGACCTGTCAAATACATGTTGAGACTTGTTGTTTCAGATTGAATCGACATCACATCGATACTTTCTAGTTCGACTTTCGCTGCGTTCCAGTACTGTTCATTCTTTACCAAACGAATGCGATCACGAATACGGCGTTCTTTGAGACGAAAGGGACCGTTGGTCACAATATGCTCAGCTTTTGTAAACCTCCGTGCTCCGTACTGTTCAACACAGCCACGGTGCACCGGGTGCAGCGGGTAGAACGACACCAACTCTGGGAAAAATGCTGTCGCGTTGTTCAGTGTGACCTCTAAGTCCTGGGGCGATAACACTCGGATACCCACTTCGTTGAAATCATAAAGAACGTGTTTGCAAGGTTGAATGTCGGATAATGGAAAATCACCCGTGTATGTTTGCTTAAGCTCGTCTATCCCCGCCAGTGAACCGTCCGCAGAGACGGCGTAGGCGATGGTTTCCGTTGCTGGCATATTGCCCGACTCGTTTTGAAACTCAACAACAAAAATTGCTTTGCCCGAAATTGCTGCGACGACGGCGGTCGCGTCAGTTACCTCGTTGTCAGTGTCTGCGGTGTCTTCAGCGGGCCGTGGTAATATCAACTCCCGCAAAATACCGCGACGAATCGTACCTCGGGGAAATAACTCCACCGTCTTGCGATCAGCCAACTCGACTTCAACCTTATCGCCCACAGCTAACTGGACCGTATTAAATTTCTCCGCTCCACGAACATAGAACAACTGATAGTTGTACTCCGAGGCCGTCTCTGGATGGAGAAACCGCATCCAGGACCAAGCGAAATCTGGAGCGGTGACCGAGTCTCCGTTGGTCCACCGCGCGTCTTCGCGAATGTGGAAACTATAAACGGTACCGTCATCACTTACGGTAAAACGGTCCGCCATGCCTCGCGCAACCGGCTTCATCGGAATTCGACCCAACGCATCAGGCTCACCCGCTGGTACCGATCGTAATAAACCCTCGAACAATGCATTAATAACGCGGCCTTCAGGACTTCCTGTAGCTTGCGATGGATCCATCGTCTTAATTTCTGCGCCGTTGTTAAACACGAAATCAGCGCGCGGCAAAGTTCCCATGTTGACTGCCCAAACGACAGCCCCTAACAATATGAGCAGAATTAATAGTGGGGAGAACTTGCGTACCAACTTTGATACCAACCTTCTAAAGTGCTTGATCGAACGCTTATCAATAGGACGCATTGAATAACAACAATGTTACAGCACCACAGCAACAATGCAATCGATGCAAACGTCCTTCTTACGCATGTTCTAAGTAAAGGTTATTTTCGCTTGATGATGACTGTTTATGGTTGTTTATGGTTGTTTACGGTTTAATTCGCGTTATTGTGACTTTCTTTAAAAAATCTGCCAAAATCGTGTCGGCTTTGATTGCTGCTTCGGGAGTACCAATATAGAGATTGTTGCAACACCATATGTAAGATTTATACACTCCAGCGACCAACCTATGAATAATTTTCCACCGGAAGTACCCGATAAGAGTACTTTAACAAACGGCAGCAACGTTAATGAACTCAAGAGCAACCGGTCCGCGGATAGTAATCAAGAGCCCATAAAGGACGCCGTTTCTTCGAATCCGCCAGAGCAGCCCACACCGACCGTACCAACCATCTCCAATTCGCGCGACGATTTAGCGCAACAAATTGTACCTGTATTTAAGGTGTTGTCGGATATCACTCGGTTGCGTCTGTTCCTAGTGTTAGCCGAATGCAAAGAAATGAATGTGCGCGACCTATGTAAAGTACTCGGGAAAAACCAACCAACCATCAGTCATCATTTGTCATTGATGCGCGAAGTCAATTTTGTGACGAACCGTATCGACGGAAAAACTCATTACTACCGTATTATGCCCGAGCAAATTGAAAAAGTGATCGCTCATCTTTTTAAAACCAACGTCGGTAGTGCTGGCTACCTACAATTCCCGAAATTCCAAGTCGAATATCATCCACGCGACAAAGGAATTCTACCGAAGGAAACCTCCGCTTCGACAACCAAGTAAAACACAATTCCCCGTGACAAAATCTAACATCAATACTCATCTGCACATTAATTAGTGGCCCAAGTTGATCCGCCGCAGCCGCACCTTACCGACTAGTTCGGAAATTGGCGGCAGTATTCATAGAGTGCCATGCTCGCGGCGGTTGCAGCGTTATATGAAAACGGTTCTCCCCACACGGGGATCTCGATCGTCTGATCTAATATCTCGAGCACATCATCGATAATGCCTTTGCGTTCATGCCCAATAATCAAAACACACTTAGCGGGGAATTTGAACTGATGGATGTTTTGTGAATTGGTTGTTTGTTCGAGACCTATCAGCGGGTAGCCGGCACGCTGCAACTTTTGCAAAACCGGACGCAGACTGCGTCGCACCTCAAAGGACATCTGTTGTTCCCCGCCACGTGATATCTTAGGGTCGATCTTTACGTTACCGCAAGCAATAAATCGAGTAACTCCACAACAAGCAGCAACCCGTATCATTCGCGATACATTGATGTGGCTCTGCATTTCCGGACAAGCAATGATCAACTCCCGCGGCTCACGTAATGGCGTTAACTGCTTGTGCCGTTGGTGAACAAATTCCGACATAACATCCCTTCCGCGCACACAGATTGTGGACCGACAAAGAAAAAGCCGCCATAGTACAAACATACTATGGCGGCTAGTAATTACCCCGCTAGGATTTGAACCTAGAATATGGATACCAAAAACCCAGGTGTTACCATTACACTACGGGGTATCTTATCCACCAACAAATTAAAATTTCCGCTAATGAATATCCCGTATTATATACCCAAAAAACCGATTCGCGACTAGCAGAGTATTGCGTGCAATTCATAGAAATGGGACTTTTTTCCAGTGAAGGTATTCACTCAAAAAATCCGAAATCGCTCAACTAACGATTCACAACCGTAAAAGCCAGTTGTTCTAACTCCATAGCTAGGTCCACTCCGATCACTCGTACATTGTCTGGCACGTTAATGGTAACCGGCGCAAAATTCAAAATACCTTCGACTCCGATTTCCACAACTTCGTCGGCAATCGATTGAGCGACTTGAGACGGCACAGCGATCGCGGCTAAACGAATCTTGTGCTCTCGCGCTATCGTGCTTAATTGATCCATACTATAAACCGGTACGCCTTCGATCAGAGTACCAATTGATTTTGGGTCGACATCAAACGCCGCAATAAATCGAAAGCCCTGTTGGTTAAAGCCCTTGTAGCGCAACAAAGCGCGACCAAGATTACCAATACCAACGAGAGCGACATTCCAAGTCGAGTCGGTTCCCATGATGCGTTTGATCGCAAAAACCAACTCTTGACACTTGTAGCCAATGCCCGGATGCCCGAATTGTCCAAAATGCGCGAAGTCTTTGCGGACTTGAGCACCGTTGAGGCCCAATAGTTTTCCTAATTCAGTACTATTGGTTGTTTCATTGCCATCACGCAATAAATGCTGAGCTTCGCGGAGGTATAAACTCAAGCGACCCATGACGGCGCGCGGCACCGCCGGGTCTCCTTCTGCATTAAAAAGCTGATTTTTTTTTTCGGTCATTAAAACAAATCTACCGCATAAAGCTCTTTTACTGAACAACCAAATACAACAGCCAAAAATAAAACGTAAGACCACATCATAATTTTTGTTGCGAGCCAAAGTGACGTCGCAACCAAAGATAACGTTCACGAGTGTTAGTCAGAGTCTTAAAAGATAGGTTAATCCGTGCTAATTGCTCGATTACCAACAATATTCCAAATACCCCACAAGAGGTAAACAACACTGCACAGTACTGACAACCGATACCATCGGACACAATATCAGTCTGTTTTTGTTACTTAACCCTTTTTACTTAAACCACCTATCTTTTATAGGTAACTCTTGTTGTAGCTAGTGGTAGATAGACCAATCTACCCTAAAGGCGGCTATTTTCATTATCCGATAATAAAGATAAGCGTCGACTCTAGTGCCAGGACACGTAATAACTGGGGCCCGTAGGAATTGGGCCTCCAAACTTCAACTCAATCAAGCATTGAGCGGGTTTGGGTCACTTGATGGAACAAGGTCGATCGCAGAGTTCTTACCAATGTATTTGGTGAAAACTATTGATAACCATGATGCGAGTTGTATTGAAATCCATTTTGTGAAATTCGAATTTTCGGAAGAGTACCCCTTACTATGAATACCCGATGGAATGTGTCCACCGTTGCAATCATTCTTTGTATGCTACTTTCCAACACAGCCGAAGCTGGATATTTAGGTCTAGCTAGTTATCGCAATTGCGGGATTGCGGAACCGGCCTCGTTTGTTGCGGCACAACCTCTTACACACACAATTATGCGCACTCGGCGGCGAGTCGTTATGGAGCAGCAACAGGTAACGTGCTACAAAACGGTCTACAATAAAATTGTTGAGCACAAAGAGGTAGAGTGCGTAAAGTATATCACTGAATCAAAACTAAATGACGTTAACTACACAGTCCGTCGACCCGTCTACGAAACAAAATATCGAACGGTGAACTACACAACTTCGAAACCCGTGTGGGAAACCAAAACGCGGACGATCCACAATACGATTCGCAAGCCAGTTTGGGAAACTCGCACTAAGAGCTTTACCTACAATGTGTTTAAGCCTCTCTGGGAAACCAAGTCTCGCACGATCGACTACACCGTTTCCAAACCAGTATACGAATCTAAAGTTCGCACCATTAGCTACAATGTGACACGACCGGTGTGGGAAACGAAGTCTCGTACTATCAACTACACAGTCCACAAACCTGTGTGGGAAACCAAAACCCGTGTCATTAACTACACCGTGCGTAAGCCTGTGCATGAAACCAAGATGCGAACGGTTTCCAACGTGATTCGCAAGCCTGTGCACTACACAAAAACGATTCAAATCAAAACGGGCCATTGGCGAACAGATATCACAGAATG
>Ga0302117_10000405_pt1 | contig 18413 bp, 17 predicted proteins | sample AG5_322_MG_FD_203112 | JGI IMG/M metagenome (GOLD analysis project Ga0302117, IMG submission 203112) | Marine microbial communities from Western Arctic Ocean, Canada - AG5_32.2 | ecosystem: Environmental > Aquatic > Marine > Oceanic | place: Canada: Western Arctic Ocean | collected 2017-10-01 | reverse complement strand
TTTCTCACATAGTTCTTTACCGCAGTTAAATGTTTTATGATGAGGAGCACTGGAATGATATAGCGACATAACACCGTCCGTAGATCCTATATGTTTATCAATAAAATCTCTCCAGTTCTTTTGAAAAATTAGGTCCGTGTCCACGGAAAATATCACGTCAAAGTCTGTAGTTATAAAATATTCAAACATTCTACGTATATTTGCGTCCGATTTTAACCGTTTTTTACACGGGAAAAAGTGTATATCCTTACCGTACCATTCTCTCAGTTCTTTTTCCCCGTACTCTGTAGAACAGTCGTCGAAAATATACAGCTCTTTTGATGGTATTTTATGGTATTCGCGAATAACTTTGGCGTGAAATTTTGTATACCCTATTCTGTTATACGTGGGTATAGCTATCATAATTTTATGATCGAATGTTTTACTTTTTTCATATGGTGCCCCTTTTCCCGGTATCATATGCTCGTCTAATGATATACCTTTTTGACAGGCTTTACAGATAGGTCTATCATCCTGACAGCAGATATTTTGGTCCGGAGGAGTCACGGTAACATTCGTACATCCATATTCACCCTTATGCCTATCACAGAAATCTTTTACAAGCATGCCCGCGGCACAGGAAAGACATTCTTTAGTTAGAGCTTTGCAACAGGCGGGCATAGTCTGTTCTAGTTTCGTTCGAAATCGTTTCTGAAGATTAGAAGCAGTATCGTACACATAGGTGGTGTCGGACTGTGATCCAAGATATATAATGGCTACCGAAGCTGTGGAAAGTAGTAATAATAAAATCAAATAATCACTACGCATTTACTGTATTGTATTATACCTTATATACATTTAATTTCAAAGAGGCGAAGAGTGCCATCGCTTTGGTCGCATGTCTTCTCTAATATGTTTTTGCAATACCTTGAAGGCCATGCCTTGGTGGGTGCACCATTCCGTGTCTCTAAAAAACACCTTTATGTCGTCGTACACCTTTGCGTACTCCTCGCGATGTGCCATTAGGTCGGATCGAGTCTCCCTCTTCAAGTTCCATGTGCGAAAACAGTTGTGTCTTGGTGGGCCCACGATAAGTAATAATTTATACATCCACGGTTTCTTCTTATCTTCTAAGAAGGTATCAAACCGCGGGCCGAGTGTTTCTTCGTTTAAATATGCAATGTTGTAACTCATTTTTAGGTATAAATATACACTTTATTTCTTTTAAAATGACAGCTTCAAAAACTCATATTGAAAATGAAAACTACCTCGAGGCCATTGAATGTATCAAAGAAGAAAGTGGCCCGACTCTGGACAAGTGGACCGAGGATACCCTCAATCGCATGGCCCTATCTCAGGCAAAACTACATTTCTATTCTTCGGCGTACTCGTATTATATTCTAGCAAATAATAAAAGAAAGGCCCTCGAAGTATCGAAAAAAATACCCATGGAAATGGTAGAACAACGGTTGAGCGATTACCTTCATCGTTATGTCAAGATTATGCGAGTACATGGCCGGAGGGGGGTGTTTGCACTAAAAGATCTGCCTATCAACACAGTAGTATGTAAAATACCGCTGTATCTGTGTACAAGTGGGTCCAAGAAAGAGTTGACAGAATATCTTTCGGAGAATAATACACTATCTGAATCTATGCCAAGGGCGGATACTTTCCCGGTGACTTGGAGCCCGTCTACCTGCGACCAGATAGGGATATCTCCCATGCGTATTATTCTCGAACAGCAAATACAAGAATTCAAGAAAGAAGAGAGAGAATCCCATGTAGATAACTATCTATATCTTCGTTCCCTCGTATCAAGCAGGTGTTTTGCGGATGGAGACACCGAATACATGGTTCCCTTCGCCGACATGTTAAACCACTCCAATGATCCAAACGTCGAATGGGAGTTTAAAGAGGACCATTTTATTATGCGTACACTATGTCCTGTTAAAGTTACGGATGAGTTGTTTGATTTCTACGGACCAAAGAGCAACTACGAGGCCTTTTTACACTACGGGTTTATACCCCTGAACAATACCAAATTAGATGTGGTTCGACTTATTGGTGATTTACCAGCGAGTGCCAAGAATCGATTGGATCCCAGATACTTCCAGACTTCCTTCGAATTTGAATTAAGGGGTTCATATATGGGGGGTACAGTAGAAGTATTCTCTTTCTTGCGATACATTCGGTCCAAAGAAAAAAAGTGCCCGGAGACTCTTCAGGGGTTTCTAAAAAAGCCCGTTAATAAGGAGAACGAACTATGGGTATGCAAAATGTTGTTTAATATCCTACAGAAGGAAGTTCACCGTAGAGTTGAAAATACCGCTATCGGTGTGGAAGAGACACTTGCAATATCATTGTTACAATCGGAAATGGCAGTATTGATTCATTGGGGTGAGACTCTCAAAGAGGCCATACAAATTATGGATGGTAAAAAGAAGGTGAAAAAGAACACCAACGATTATATCGTGAAAGTGGTTAAAGCGATGGGGTACTATAAATAATATACGTATTAATTATAAAATGAAATTGTGTCTAGTGGGCGACTGTTGTGGTAAAACTTCCATTATACAACGATGGCTTCAACCCAACCAATCCATTGTGCCAGAGCGTACTATAGCCATAGATATGAAATCTACGGTAATCTATGACGATGATAACCCAATGGTACTTCAGATGTGGGACTGCTGTGGGGAAAGCTTTTACCGTGAGCTTTTGGACAAATACCTGTTTAATGCCAATTGTATAGTTGTATGTTTTGATTTAACGAAACCATATTCGTGGCTAACCGCCCAATTTTGGTTGGATAGAGCCAGAGAGGTTGCAAGTGAAACACCCATCTGTGTCATAGGGAACAAGCTGGATAAGGAAAGTGCTAGGCGAATAAAGGCAGGGGTGGTCAAGAAATACATAGATCTCATTCCAATCCCGTATATTTTTTATTGCGAAGTTAGTGCTTACACCGGGGAACAATGCAATGACACACTTCGCATGATTGTCAGAGAAGGAAGAAGAAAGCCACGTGTATATAATTTGAAGGATTTTAAAAAACGTGCACCCAAAAAGAGTTGCACCATTGTATAAATATATCACATGCTTTGTATATATGGTCGAATTAAGTTTGGATGGACTATCTGAACTAAGTGCTTCCATGAACGACTTACAGTATTGGTTTACCATTGTAATATATATCTTGATGGGAATTGTTGTTTTCATAGTGCTGTATAGTTTATACAAAATACTATCGTGTGGCGTTTGTCTGATGAAATGTATAACGTGCCCCTGCCGTTGTTTATTCAAGAAGAAGAAAACGAAAGAAGAAAAAATAAATCTGCTCCAATACCGCCGAGAACCAAAGGTCACGTCGTTGGTTTAAACCCACGTACATTTGACAGGACATGCACGATTACATTATCTAAATGTAACCATACCCCTTAAGTATCTACTACGGATCAATTAACATTAAATGAGGTGTATGGTACTATGACCCACGCTCGTGCTAATCAACGCGATGTTGTAGATACATTAAGGCGTTTGTGTACTCCCCGACTAATCGGTAATGTCTGTACCACTGAGCCACGCCGCCGATGGACTTGCTTGTTATATACCAAAGTACAATTCTAATATATATAATAAAGAGGGCATGTATTCCAAATGACACGTACCATGTGCGCGTGTGCGTGTGTGCGTGGGTCGGGCCACTTTGTAGCTTTAATATTTTTTATATTGTACTACCATGTGCATGTGCACCCATGTGCACCCATGACCGCACGAACATGCCGGTGTGTATATTTTTTATCTAATTCATAAAGTAAAAGTTGATTAAACAAACTAAAAACAAACTACAAACGATTAAAAACACACTACTATGTCTCAAATCAACTCCCGTCAAATTACTTGCGCATTCTGGTTAAACCATTGGAAGAATCATAACTACGCCACCGAGGAAGAGTCCAGCATAGGCCCTGTAACGTGGCACGAGTTAACAGACAAGTTCGATTCGGTCAACATTGTGGACGGGCATATCAACAACTGGATTGAGGTAAGGAAGCATTCAAACAACGAACGCATCACCGAATTCCCACCACACGTAGACCCCGCCAACGACGAGAAAACTCTCTACCGCATCCACTTCAAAGGCGCGGACATTGCGATGGAAACCAGATACGAGATTATATTGGACTTGAACGAAGAGGAATTGGCCGCCATCCAGAAGAAGTACCCAACAAAAGATACCTTCCATTCTTCCAACCACCCGGGGAAAGGGTGTACAACACTGGCAGACAAAAAGTTAGAGCAGTTCAAGATTTGGTTCGAACATTGGTCTGGCGTTGACTATGCGGACGATCTATTCGACGAACGCCCATTAAACGAACTTGTCGAAGAGTACGGTATGGATAGCCTACAGTATGTCGCCGCACAAGAATGGATGAACTTCTACTCTGGCGGTGGATTGATTCAAGATATCACTGTCTTTGATACCGAGGTAGACGAGGAAGACAAGGATACATGTATCGAGATGCATTTCGACGCGGATAACATGGCGCAAGCCTCGCATATGTTGAAGGACGACCCGGCATACAGGGAGCAACTCGAGGAGGTTAATGACCTGTATGGTTACCCGTTCGATGATGGTGATTCGGGTGAAGATACCGACGAAGATTCTGAAGAGGAAGTTGAATGCCGAACACCACCAAAGCGTAAACGCGACGAAGACGAATGTCCCCCGGCACCAAAGAAAGCAAAATGTGACTCGTCTAAGTACAGACCACAGTCACCAATGCAAGCATTCTTAGAGGAACAGAACGAGTCCGGTTTCTTTACCGAGAACAAGATGCAAGAAGGAGACGAGATCGTTGCCACCACACCAGAAGGAGACATTCTGGAAAACGAAGACGGCACGAAAACACTGGAAGTCATCGAGTTGAGCACCTTCAAGTTTTGGTTCAAGCACTGGGCGGAAATCGACTTTGCCGATGATACCGTTGACGAACTTTCGTGGGAAGAGATGGTCGAAGAATATGGCGAAGACAACATCAAACTTGCCGTTAACAAAGAATGGATAAGCCTTTATTTTGGCGGCGGTGAAGTAACAGACTTGCCCCCCGAGTTTGACCAAGAAGACGAACACGTGTGCATCGAAATGGTTGTCAATGGAGAAAACATGGCACGGGCATCCGCGATGTTGAAGGGCGACGACACGTACAAAGAAGACCTAGTAAGTGTCAACGACCTATACGGTTCTCCTTACGATGACTGTGACAGTGATTCCGAAGAGGAAGTGTGCCCACCAGCGCCAAAGAAGGCAAAACGCCAGTTTCCAAAGGTTTACCAAACACCGGAGGGGCCTGTTATGGAAGACAAAAATGGCACCCTGACTTTTCCCGATGGAACTGTAAGCGAGGTCGTTTCCATCTATTCCGACTCGAGCATGCCCGGCGGTGTTATCGACGACAACGGATGCATCAAACAAGACGCGCCCAACTTGGTCACCAAATGTTGAATGTACGCACCGATGTAAAAACAATGTAAATAATTAAAATTTTATCATTTTACGACGTTTACAAGGCCGCTCGCTGGCATCTTCTATAATACTTATATCCACCTCATCGCTTAGAGCTCTACCATCATACTCCCAAAAAACAATACACGTGTTATCACAAACTTGCCAGTCTACCATCTTTTCGTCCGTGGGACGACCTTCTTCATTGATATATAAATCTACTTTAAAGTCTCCGTCTACCAACTTTATACTTTTTCCACGATATGGATAAAATGCACATAAACTAGCTATGTTAACCATTTAAAATATAAATACAATTACTTATAGTAATTATTAACCAAACATGCTGCGCATGGTGGCATAATCACCGCCGGCTTGTTCCATCATGTATGCACCGGCGGCTTCGTGCCCCCTTTCTTGCCATACCTCTGCGGCTTTGCGGTTGGGGGAGTCCATGCCTTCGGCCGCTTCTTTTAGATAGTGCGCCATTGCTTTGTTCATCGCTCGTTGGTAATCTTCTGGTGATTTGGGTTCACCCATACCACGAACCCATTCGAGTTTATTGTCTGTCGCGAGTTTGTAAACTTCGTTTAGGGTGACAGGTATACCCTGTAATAAATTCATAATTCCGTCGGGGTCTTTTGGCATGTGTCCGGTTGCCATTTGTCGATGGAATACTGCCTTAATCTGCCCTATGACTGGATGCACGTAGGGCTTTGCGAATGGCACTGCTGGAACAGTTTCTTCTCTGGAACGGTGATTATACATATCGCAAATGGCCTTTTGAATCTTTCGTTGCATGCATCCGTACGCGCTAGAGTCGTAACCCATGGAAGATACAAAGTTGTCCATTGCTTTGTATTCCTCGGAATCATTTTTCCACCACATGAAACCTTGATCTTTTGGCGGACCAATGGTATACATGGGGATGATCTTATCGCGGAGTGCATGGGTTTTAATAAATATCAATGCTTTGTTACAATCACGGTCCCAATCCATTTTGTTTTGTGTGTCGTTGCTTTTATACTTGGGAAGTTAAACTCTGCTTGGTGTCGGGGGTCGTCATGACATGGTGTCATGTAAGTGTCGGGTGTCGGTATGACCCTGTGTCTGTATAGGTCCGACGTCGGGCCAGTTTAGTCGGGTCACTTTTCGAGTATGTGTACTATAAGCTTACAATATTGTATATTCATAAATAAAGGTATAGATCAAAATTCTATTGGGTATATATACAAACTCGTGATATATAAACAATGAAGCCTAAAGATGTTCAAAAAGCAAAGAAGTCCGTTATGAAGGTTATGGGGGTCCATACTGGGTTTAATTGGGTACAACCGTATATTGATGTAGAAGAATATCAGGCGGGAGGGACTGCCTTCTTTGTCAACCCCAAAGATTTCGGCGAGGTTCCCTTCTACGATAAGCGAAATCGCTATCTACTGACCAATTTTCACGTCGTAGACGCTGTATCGTCGAAGACGGTTGAATTATGTTATCCGTCGAAAGGATTTAATCGATTGAATGCCACTATTATCCATGTGGTACCATCGTTGGATGTAGCAATTCTATGCATTGACCCATCTGGAGAACACCCAGCGTGGAGGGACGGTGGGTCTATTCATGATTTCTTGCATGGTATTCCAAATCTAAAATTGGATTTTAACACCGTTAAAGGTAATTCTCAGGATGTTATTGCCATTGGATTTCCATCCCTGTCAAATGATGTACAACTATGCGGCGGACACGTGTCGGGAAGAGGACTTGGGATGATTCAGTTGAACATATCCCTGAATGGCGGAAATAGCGGTGGTCCTTTGATGTACAAGAATAAAGTTATCGGGATATGCACTGCCTCTGAGTGTGATACAGAAGCAATTGGACTGGCGGTTCCCATTTATCAAATTGTACGTTTCTTTCGCCACTGGGGAGATTTCAGCAATGAATTGATGCGCATGCCATCGTGGGGTCTGAATGCCACTATTCTTACCGAAGATTATTTGAAGTACCACGATATTGGGGAAATGCAAGGTGTACTGGTAGAAAAAACCGTGAAGAATCAAGCCTGTGATACCGCGGGGTTGGAACCCAAAGATATCATTTTGGGTATTAACAATTCAACCGGTAGGTACAATATCGATTGCGACGGACTTGTAACGGTGGAGTGGACAGACAAAAAGGTGCCAATTACAAACAATGAATTCATCATGGCGTTGGACCCAGAAACCATTCAATTTTCTGTCTACAAACATAACACAAAAAAAAGGGTCCTTGTTGACGTGAAACCCGCGGTGATTTCATTTCAAACCCGTGAAAAATGGCACGCGTGGGAGGACATTACGTATAGTATGTTTGGCGGAGCAGTATTCATGGACTTGTCCATAAACCACATGGAACCAGAAGATGAGGACGAGGAACCACCTATCCCGTTTGACCGATGTGTTCATGTGACCAACCATATTCATAAGACCATGAACATGGAAAGCATTGTTATATGTACGCATATACCGGGTCAGACCTACTTGGAAACCCAGCGGTGTTTACAGCCGTATGATGTGATAAAGAAGATCAACAAAACAAAGATCAAAGATGTTGAACACTTCACCAGCGTTATTAGGCGGTTGGCCAAAAACATAGAATCTAATCCCTATGCACTGATCGAAACAGAGAGGACGGATGTGTACGTGGATCTGAGAAAGATTGTCGCTCAAGAATTATTATTGGTAGAAAGGTTCGATGATCAGGTGTTCTTAACCAACATTGCCATAGGCAGAAAAAGAAAGCGTAGAGTGTTAGTAAATATGGGTTAGAGTATATAAGATATCTTTTTATTAACTAAATGAATACCGAAATCAATGAGGTCTTTACACCGTTGGTTGAAGAGTACGAGGTGTCCAAAGTCCGAAACGAAGAGTGTTTCTTTTCTCTACTAGATGAGTGTGGTCCGGTAGGGTTTTATCATAATCGTACAAGCCTGTTGAAGGGGTACATGAAAGGTAATCTGTACACGGTGAGCGGATGGTGCGAGGAGCATGAGAGAAATGATTCTAAATGGTCTCGATACTATGACTTTCCTGCGAGTTTTCGCGATGGCGATCGGTACCAAATCTTGCCGTGTTTTTGTATGGTGGATGGTGACGCCTGTGATATTCTGTGGGTCCACGAGCGTATTCAAAACAAAGGAATCGCGACCTACCTGTTGAAATCGTTAAAGATAAGGAAAGCAAACGATATCCTTCCAGAGTCGAAATCCTTTTGGGATAAATATTTTAAGCGTATAAATAGTTAAATCATAGTAAAATAAAATTAGAGTATATATGATATCTTTTTACATATAAATGAGTATTGTAAAAAACGCGACGATAGTCGGTGGGAGCGTATTGGTAGCCGGTTTAGGTGCTAGTATGTTAATACCTGTGGCAATGACGACCTTTGGTACTGTGGTATCCGGTGTTGGGACTATCCATGCGGCAGGGGGGGTTGCCGCCACCTTGCAATCAGCCGCGGCAGCATGTACACTATCGAATTCCATACTAGTCGGTGCCGGGAGTATTCCTATAACATATCTACGTTCTAAGTTATAACGCTGTATTCATACTAAAATAAATAAGCCTGTGTATATATTAACAGTTTTAGAGAGGGCACCCCTCAAACCAAACCACTATTTTATTTAATTAAATACCCCCATGTTATACCCATGTTAATTACATAGGTTACTCATGTACTTACTAGTATAATATGAATAAATTAAATAAATAAAAATTTTTTTTTAAATAGAGGCCCTGTCTCTAGAAGAGCCGACAGGGGGATAGGCCCAAGTATTTTACGCTGATAATAGCGTCTAGGGGGTACACAGCAAGTATTACGAAAACTCTATTCGTACGAAAAAGTGGCCCGACAAAACCGACCCGACATGGATAATCATCCGGTCGGACCATATGATAATGTACACCCCGTACACACTCCGGTCAAACTATGTGCACAAATCAATTTCAGAAAGTATATAAGCAAATAATAATTTATCCAGAGCCATTCAAAATGGCAGGAACGATACGAGAATCGTTCGAGAAAGCATTTAAAGAGAAAAACACCGCCAACACTGTTGCAAAAACATATGAAAGCGATGAAGACTCTGGAAAAGAGCAGGAAAAAATCATTGAACGCAAACGAGCAAAAAAGCGCCGACGTGTGACACGTGCAAAACCAAACAGAGGGAAAAAACCAGTTTCCAAGTTTCAGGTAAGAACAATGGTACCTAAAACCAGTGTTACCAGCGAAAAATACCCCGAAATCTTGAGCGTAGACAAAGAATTTTCTACGAACCAACAACAGACGGAGTTAATCATTGCGGAAAGTCGGTTCTTCGACAAGGACAATTCCGATTCGTGGACACGTGGAGGGGAATATCAACACATGCGACCTGTTGACTACTTGTTCGTCAGAGCCTTAATCCAGCGACCGAAAATTCAACACTTTGACATTCACCAAATGAACGATAAAGAACGTCTCCGCGCCAATGTCGAGGTGGTAACACGAGTGTACGAAGAAAAGTTTCTTTCTGAACCCATGGGATCTCAAAGGCAGTGCATCATGGACACGGAGTGTGAAGGTCTCAAAATAACAAACGCAAAGGACAGAGCCTTCATTGTACGCGAGTTCCTAAAGCCTTCTGAGCAGAAGGAATATGAAAACACTGGCAAATTCCCAACCGAACGACGACTGTGTTTAATGTGTCGTAGAATGGAACTTGCAAGAGCACACACAAGCATTCGCGGTTGTGCCATGGGCGTAAGAGAAGACACCATATTACCCGACTGGCGCAATTTGGTCGATGTGGAAGGAGAATACTCTCTCAAAGACTGTATCGTATCTGCCAGAGATTGTTACGAGGGGATACTGGACCCGGTGGTGTTACACGTGCGTTCCGCCTACCGTCTGGTAGAAACCAACGGCACTCGATTCTACGAACAATGGAGAATGGCATACCCACAAAAGACAAAGGAGCATTTTCTCCAGCCCCCGCACTAGTCGAGGTGACGGGGGCAATCTACCCTTTTCTCGACGATTTAAATGCAACCTTGCATCCCCACTTTGCCGGCACACAGTACGAGCAATTGTTCCGGGGCAATTTCGTCGATAGGGTTCACACATTCGACCTTTCGCAATGGAAACCAACGGTTTGGAACCCAGCCGGTTTGGCCCACGCGACTGACAAATACCGAATTTACTGTACACTGGGTTACCACATGTCGCTGATCGATGATCTGATCAAACAGACACACATCACAAACGAAATACGTTACTATATCACCATGCATATGGACACACACATTCCTTTAATGGTTCATTTAGAGGATGTCCAACAATACACAGATGATTACCTTTTAACGGACTATGGAAAGGGTGCTCCTATTCGGGAACACGAACCTTCGGCGGATTACATATTCCACCAAGGTCTTATTCCCAACGTGATAAATTACATACCGGATTGTTCCTTCTGGTCTGATATACGAAGCAAGAGCAATCCAATTGTTCATGTTTTATCAAAGGGGTTACCACAAAGGTGCCAAATACGAAATATGAGAGAGATCTTGAACAAATATTCCAGAAAGCACGAAACGGTTTATGAATTCATATTCGCATGTTTGAAATGTTCCCTTTTGGGAATGTACAAGACGTGCATAGTTCGACCACCTCTAAACATTCGCATACGCCTTTATCGAGAATTTAACAGCATAAGCAAAGCGGCCTTATTACAATGGATGTTGGGTGATCACCAACAACTACTGTTCTATGTCATAAAGGAATTTCTTATATTTGGCGTCAGAGATATCCCAAGCATTTACTCAGAAATAGAGCGGCGCTATTACTGGGATAAATTCGAACACTGTGTAAACAAAGCAATGAACACGGTTCGTTCCAACATAGAAGACAGTGAAAACATCATGCACTTTAAAGGCATAGAAACTCAGTTGGTTGCCATCAACAAACAACAAGTGCATCATTTATTTCGTCCAACGAGACATTTGTTTTGTAATATTGTATTAAGCGAATGCGAACGAATCGACGACACCAACTTTGTTGACTACTTACACAAAGAAGTCTCAAAGGAAGACCGCCAACTAATGTATAAAATGTCTGTCCGTGTTCCACTCACTGAAAAAACCGAATTCGACTGGTTAAAATACTTCAATGTGGCAGACAAAGTTATTAAAAAGATGAACCAAATTCAACAAACTTACATTCTAGATGGAACAAAGGGACCACTGAAGACTTTCCTGAGTTCATTGAACCGACACGAATTTGAATGTGTACGCGATTTATGCGAAGCATTTGATCGCAAATTCAATATCCGGATATTCACACTACCGGCGCATACATATATACAACAATGCAAAGCATTGCGGAGAAAACACGGGGTCGAAAACGGCCACGTCATGCCAGACAGCGTCGGCGAAACCTTCATTTGTCTAGAGTGCAAACAATTTAAGGGGTTTATAACCAAACGAGAACGCGGTAAAATAGTAAACCTATTTGCGTATGGTCATTCGAAGGTGTTAATAAACGACGAGACCATGGAATTATATTGCGGGAAGCGTTCAGACAAAGTTGATTCAAAAAAAAGAAATCAGGTTATTCCAGAATATTCATCCTTTGTCGACGTGGACGTAAACGAAATTATGACCGCCAATGATATACGCAATCGAAAGAGGACAGCAAAAGAAGCACGGAAAGCATTGAGAAACCACATATGTTCCAAAACCCCACTCGTTCGGTTGAACATGACCGGTGTTTTGTTGGAATTTTACGGAAAGATGTACATGATTTGCCCAACCTGCGCCAATTTCATGGAAGTCACTTCTGAAAATTACACCGAAGACGGCATTTATTGTGGTTGTTGTTTACAACATGGGAAATTATACACGTCTGTATCATGTGAGTGGTGTAAAGCGTGTAAAGGGAATGAAGTATGGAATCCAATTACGGTATTAGACGACGAAGAAGAAAAGTCTATCTATTTATGCAACGGGTGTTTAAAACCTTGGATTCGAAATGCCGAAACAACTTTACAGTTGGACACAATACGGAAAGGTCTTGAGCAACGATGGAAACGGTTACAACATCCGGGTCTATAAATATACCATAACATATTAAAAATGTACCTTTATTATCACGTATACTTTATTACAATGGGCGCATTGTTGTCCTATATCACCACTCCACTAGTTGGATTGTGCACAGCGTTAATGTACACTATGTTTTGTTGGTTCCACGCAAGTGCCATCATGACGACGAAAGAAATGGACTTTAACACCGGTTCTTATTGCCCGGTGTGTAAATCTATAACCGGAATGGGCCTTACACATTGCAACGAATGTAAAAAATGTGTACCGGATAAGTGGAAACACTGTTACATGTTAGAAAGATGTTGTGACAAATCGTTGAGAAATAGATGGGTGGTGATGTTTAAACTGGTGGTATGTTACTTCCTTGTCACTAACCTTATTTATGCCATGGTCAATGTCTGGATTTTGTCACTCGTACCTATACATATAACAGTGTTAAAATCCACATACACTGTCAACAAAATGGGTATAAATAATAAATATAGAATAAATAAGTCATATCGATTTCGAAGAAGTACCCGACATAATTATTCAAAATACAACTGCTTATAGTATATCGGAGCTAGGGGTAGATGTTACAGATATTTTTTTGATGTTAGCAGTTATAATATGTTTCACCAAGTTTGTTAAATCGTTACGATAATTGACGATCCCCCCGTGTAGTAACCGTTAAATGCGCCAATGCAATATACAGATACACAGACAACACAATTGGCCAATCGCCCCCCCACCCGCGCGTTAGAGTCAAGCCAAACATGGACAGAATTGCTGCCACATGCATAACCACAAAGTTAAGGTATTGCAAAATCCCAAGATCAAAATACTGGTCAGCAAGTAGCAATAACATAGCAACCATGTGCACAACCGGTGAAATAAGATAAAGCGAATAGTGGTCCTTGCTATCGCATCCTACATCCCTTGCTTTGTACGCATCGTTCGCATTCCACGCAAAGGTTAAACTGGAAACAAACACGGAAATTCCACCAATGATGGCATACCATCCCCCTCTTTCTGTGAAGAATAGACTATACGCTAAAGACTTGTTCTTATAAATCTCGTCCCGTTTATCTTTGTCTATGAATGCATAGTGTGCTACAATACCGGAAAGTCCATTGACAATGGCAGCCGCAATTAACAATTCGATGTTATCATATGATTTTTTACCACATTGTGCGGCATATCCCAAGGCCAGACCAGACCCGGCGGCACCTATAACACCGGAGATGACATGTAGAAATGTGGCACACCCCTCTCGCTTTGCGTTGTCTTTTAGTCGAAATAACGGAGGAATAACGCCGGTGAGAGCAACACCAACAAGAGCGGTGATAACCCAACCGTTGACTTCTTGTTCAGCCATGTACCCTATCAATAGACCAAGGTTAATAAGCCATAATAATACCACAAGCCATTGAAGAATATTCATTTTAAAATAATATGTATTGTATTTATACTATTAAAACACAAAGCCGCTCCTTCCCTTCACCAATGAAATCTGCCTCATCTTCCTAACCGGTGTGTATTCTTCGGATTGCCAACCATACTTTTCTATATTCTCCCTTGTAAATCCCAAATTGTCCCAGTCAGTTGCCGATGGACTGAAATAGGTTTTTAAATCGCCCAAATCACTGGTCAATAATTTCATGGTCTCGCAATTCCCCCCTATTTGTTTTAATTCCTTCAAACGAAATCCAAGTTCGTGTAAATGTGCAATGTCTATCTTCAACTCGGCCAACTGTCTAATGGTGATACTGGTCTTTAACATGTCTACGGCCGATAGTTTCAAAGTATCTGTCATTTGTTGCCAATCGAGAAGCTTAAAATGATCTGGTTGGAACCCCATAGTAATCATATGGTGCCAACGAAACCCAAAGTCCAATAACGCGCCGGTCTTATAGATTTTACTAACAGTGTCCCAGTCTACTCTTTCTTCAATTAAATCTTCCGGTTTCACGCCTTTGAGTTTTAATGTTTCCAAAGAAGTTCCGCTACGAACCATGGTTTTCACGGATTTATCTGTAAACCAAGATAAAAACCCCTTGCTATTATTTTCGACATAAGATCTCCGAGAATCGACTAGAGATCGAAGCGCTATCATTCTATCGTCGCCCAAGTTTATCGCACGTGGGTCTATTTCAGTACAGGAGGGACAAGACATAGAGATGTTTTCTCTTGAAAAATTTAAAACACATGACAGGTGAAATTCATGCCCACAATCAAAGGTGGCCACATTAGGACGAAGAGAACCAGATTTATTTATAGAATCGGAACATAGAGAACATGACATTTATTATTATATAAAATAACTTTTATAGTGTAATATATTAATAGGGGTTACGTGGTTGCAAGATAACTTCTAGGCGATCACCGGGCCGGGCATACGAAGCTGCTTTCCCAATAACGCGCTCGTTTAGTTCTTGGTACTTGTTTAGGAAGTCCATTACGCCGTCGATACCACTCGAGCACAATTTGAACGCTTTTAGCGCCGCTTCCGCCGCCGTTACCGCGAGATCTTCGGTGCTACCATCCCCGCGTTTGGCACCTCTTTTCCTTTTTAACACATCTTCTGCTTTGGATACATCGCTTTGTGCCTTTTTAATATCACTTTGTGACGCGTTGCCAGTACCGGAACAGTTCAAGGCCAGTTGTGCCGTGGCACGTGAGTTACCCGCCTTTACCAAACAAAACCGAATTTTATCACGGGGGATACCCTTATCCCTGCTAGTCTTACGACCAACCTTTAAGTTAAGTCCCAGTGCAACTTTATCACCGGGTTTGATTGTTGTTTCTCCTTCGTTGATAAGAGTGGTTACACCGCCAACTTGGGCGACAAACCCCTGCTCGGAGTATGCACGCGAAGGTTTATATTCAGTGGTGGCAATGCCAACAAATTGAACCTGTGATAAAATCCATTCTGCTACTTCTTCCGGTGTTGCGCCGGGTCCCGTGGAACTCGCCGACGGTAAAGAACCGCTACCGTCGAATCCATTGGCACTGGTTGTACAGTGCGTGTAACCGTCGTGATACATACTGCTGCCTCGTTTGCATACGAGTAGTTCTTGCTCTTTGACATCGAAATTTTCTTTGTGGTTTCTTCCTAGGTTTACATGCGGGTGTGGGGACGAGGCGGTAGAATGTGCCTTCGCCATCATTTGGTCATCGTATCGAACATTCACATGAAATCCCGGACCTGCGATTCTGTTTTGTCTGCGATTGAAGTTCATGATTAGATATATTACAATATGTGGATGATATATTAAATAGGTTATTTTTTTAGTTCTATGTAGATTAAATCATCAAAATTTCGATTCTGGGTAGGAGCATGTATTGATCCGTTTCGCGCAATGCTCTCAATATAAAACTATTCGAGGGAACTTTGGCAACCGCATGCGAGATAACACCCAGTGGTATTCTGTGCTTGATAGCAACACCGCTCATGGTATTCACCGCGCCATTGACGGTTCCAACCACCTGAAGTAAATTTGTACCGTTTTGAATAAGGGCTTCGGGCAACAGACCACCATCTGGTTGGACATACATTTGATATTGTGTACGAATATCTGGTACTTCTACTACCGCCAACCCTACCAAATCTCCTCTCTTTAATTTGGAACCAAAAATATTGGCTACCATCGCCCTACCATACACGTCGCAGTTATACAATTTCTGTAGCATACTGTTTGCCATCATATCGTTGCGCATAACACCGAAGAATTTCCACTTTGCCAGTAGGTCATCCAAGTCGGTGGGTAAAATTTTCGACTGTAGTCTCCTAGACTGGTCGGCAGCGTCGAGACGTGCATTTTCTAATAAAAAATTCAAAGTTGGCAAATCAGCAGCTGTACACATCTGAGGGTTGCAATCGGCATCCGCTACAAAAATGAGGGAGCCTTGTCGGAAGCCTTTTTCGTACCCCTGCGACCACGGGCGGACGAGAAGAGGCAACGAAGCAGTTGTATTGGAATCATAGGTGATCTTAGAATTAGATAGCGTCGGGTTTCGAAGCTCCGCGAACGAAGGCGGTGCGGTGCTGCCAGCTCTTGGCCCACCGGGGTCTTGCAAAGAACCAGTAGTTGCAGCATTAGATAATCCGGAATCTGGTCTACCCGATAATGAAAACATACTTTACATATATGTTATAGATATATATAGTCCGATTTTAATATTTTACGAAAATTCATAAGGTTTTATACTTCCAGTATCCTTATTTTTCATTTTTGCCAATGGACCATTGTAATATTTGATAAGCTCCAGCTTATGCTTTGATAATTTCACCCACTCGTTCATGGCTTTGGGGTCTAGTTTTTTGCGACCAGTCTTACTATTTATGGTGGCCACTTGGTGTTTTCTAAAGTGTATTTGCATATTATTAACCGACAAAATCTCCTTTGAAATAATGTCTCTGAGATTTAATTTGTGTAGTGTATAGTGGGCACGTAATTCTTGCACCATTATCTCTGGTGCATCCAAACCCTGATTTAATAGTGGTTGCCGCACCTGTACATCGTAAAGTCCGGCCAAGGTCCTATAAATCTCTTCGCTGTTGGTTGTACCGGTCATGTTTTGTTCCATTTGGTTCATTCGGTCAATTACCGATGCATCGGCCTGAGAATATTGACACAATGGGCAGTCTCTGTGTTCTTCTTCACTGATCATATCGCATGCTTCGTCTATGCCATCGTCTTCTTCCATACCGTCAGTAGGATTTTCTAATGCCAGAGAGTCGAATATACCGGGGGGCATTTATATAAAATTAATATGAAATATATAGGAATTAATTATTAATATCTTAGATTCTTAAACTTCGCATTGTTCTCTTGAACGTTAATCTTATATCCCCTGCGAGTTGGATCCGTGTCATCTTTGTGCCGTAGTTCAGGAATTACCTGCATGGTCTGTCTATTCGGATAACTCATTCTCAACACTATTGCTCCTATAAGACCAAGTGCCCATAAGATACTGTCGAACACCTGTAGCGAATCACAGGTTTTGTCCGGCGTTGAAAAATACAAAAACCCCATAACAAACAGCACAAATGTAAAGACACATGTGAATACAAACATCGAACCATCGCAATCCCCAAGTGTTTTATTAAATTTCTTTCCACGTATAAAAGTATATACCAACGAAGCACCGAAAAACAAGGAGGATATAAACCACAGTACGTACCAATCTGCTCCCCAAGGATCGCTACAAAACCCATTGTGTTTATCTTTGCGTATACGAACTCCCCACGTTAATAACATGGTACTTAGAGACAAGATAAAATTTAAGGGGATAAATATTTTAGATGGCTTGAGCATCTGAAACCAAGAAAAAATTGCCCCCATTTATTACATATATTCGTTGTGTTATATATAGTATATTTTCAGTATAAATGGTCGTTTGTTTATAATAAATGCCTTATACACGAATATTTGGCGATTTAAGATTTCGCGCCAGATCAAAACACTGGAATCATCTAGATAATATGATATCCTACCCTTACGTAGCAGAAGACGTAAGAAATATCAGAAATACGGCAGAAACAAAACGATTAATGGATAAATACATATACTTAAACGAACAGTGTTTTGGAGGGCTACTTCCAGACAAGACATTGGGAAATAACCCTATCATAGAAGTGGTACCCGACCTGACAAGCAAGGGGAAAACCAAAGATGACCATAGTATCCAACTGGCCGATTGGAACGATTTCGATTCGCTCGCTCATGAAATGACACACTCCTTTCTTTTACTGTTTAAAGAAGTAGAAAAGGACAACGAAACACATACGGGTAGGACCATAGGCGACGTGGAAGCCAACG
>Ga0302117_10000404_pt1 | contig 18417 bp, 17 predicted proteins | sample AG5_322_MG_FD_203112 | JGI IMG/M metagenome (GOLD analysis project Ga0302117, IMG submission 203112) | Marine microbial communities from Western Arctic Ocean, Canada - AG5_32.2 | ecosystem: Environmental > Aquatic > Marine > Oceanic | place: Canada: Western Arctic Ocean | collected 2017-10-01 | reverse complement strand
TCTCATTCCCATTCAATAGTGCCTGGAGGTTTGTGAGTAATATCGTAAACAACCCTGTTAACGGCACCTTTGAGCTTATTTGTGATTCTAGTACTGATCTTCTGCAATACCGAATATGGTATCTCTGAATATTTTGCCGACATCCCATCCATTGATTGAACTGCACGCACAACAATAGTTTCGCCATATGCTCTAACATCGCCATGAACTCCGACACTGCGCACTGGAAGTAGTGCAGCGAAATATTGCCATGGAATTTCCATCAACCCTTCAGCAGCCGCTTTTTCAAACTCTTCCTCAACGATTGCACAAGATTCTCTAACCACTTCGACTCTTTCTGGAGTTAAATCGCCTAGAGTTCTAACAGCAAGTCCAGGACCAGGGAAAGGTTGCCGTTCTGCGACATTGATTTCTAAAGCACGTGCTAACTCTCTTACTTCGTCTTTGTATAAGTCACGTAGAGGTTCAACAACAATCAAAGTCATGTCCTCTGGTAATCCACCTACATTATGATGAGATTTGATCGTATCACGGACACCGCCACCAGATTCAATCCAGTCGGGAGCGATTGTTCCTTGGACAAGATATTTTGCTCCACACTTCTTTTGCTCATCTTCAAAGATTCTAATGAATAATTCGCCAATAACCTTGCGCTTTTGCTCAGGCTCAGTTATTCCTTCTAGAGCCTCAAAATATCTATCTGCGGCTTTTACAGTAACAAGATCGATACCTTGTTCAGCAAGAAGTTTTTCAATTTCCTCAGTTTCATTCTTACGCATAAAACCTGTATCAACATATACGCAGTGAAGTAATCCTCCAACCGCTTGAGCCGCAATTACTGCAGCCACGGTTGAATCTACTCCACCAGAACAAGCTATGATCGCAATATCATCTATCTTTTCGATTAATTCTTTCTTCGATTCCTCTATGAACTCAAGCGCGTCAAACATGCTCATACACCGCCGTTAATTTCACGGTCTTGTGCCTTTACTTTCTCGACTTGATCCAATTTATTCTGCTTCAATGCTGCAGCATAAACAGGATTTCCAAGTGCAAGTATCTGTGTCGCTAAATATCCAGCGTTATCTCCGCGGTCAACACCGACTGTAGCAGCAGGAACTCCCGGTGGAAGTTGTGCAATAGATAATAGGGAATCAAATGGAACTTTACCTCCGACTGGAACACCGATTACTGGCTTGGTTGTAATCGCTGCAACTGCACCCGGCAAAGCCGCTGCTAATCCAGCCATAGCAACGAAAACTGTGCATCCGTCTGCTTCTGCAGATTTTACAATCTCTTCAACAAATTGAGGTGAGCGATGAGCGCTTGCAACTCTCAATTGATATGTAACTCCAAAATGATCTAGAATCTTTGTACACTTCTCCGCAATTGGCATATCGGAGGATGAGCCTAAGAGTATTGTAACATCCATGTTACATGTGCCATCGCGGGTGGTTCTTCAAGATGTCTCTTAGAAAGATTTGCACAAACAACTTAGAGAAGTGAATTATTCAACACTTTTTAACTCAATTTGTAATAATAAAAAGTCAAATTCGTCTTTGGATTTGTGGCCGAAAATATCAACTATTAACTTTAGTTTTTCATCATCCACTTGACCAGAAATTCGCGCTATCCCACCTATTTCTGGAACTTTTCTATCGGCCAATAGTTTTTGACCGAATATATATGAATGAACATCCCAATTGGGAAGTTCCTGCTTTGACAATTGTTCTTCAGCGTTCCACGAACGTTCATAAGTTGAGCCAATGTTATCTGTAATTATTTGAAGAGTATTTAGAATATAGTAAGAAAATAGTATAGCCACTATAACCTGTATTGATGACGAATATTCAGTGTTAGTAAATTGGCTCAACATGAAAATAAACAAAATTAGACTTGTAATAATAAGTCTCTTCTTAATGGAATCATAGTGCAAGGATATTTTTCTCTTGGATATAATTAGATACAAAGAAACCGATTGTAATGCTAGCGTACTTAAACACGCATAGAATAGATACTCGGTATACTTGTCAAAGACGATCATTAGTATGCTAATTGCCATAGGGATTAGTGACCAAGAATAGAGGAATGCAATCGGTCCAAGTCCGAGCTCGATATCTTTTTTGTGCCATCCCATTTGGGCTAACTCCTCATGGGTCATGATACTAGTTCAATGCAAATACTTTATCAAATTGTGCATAATTAATTACTGCTCATCTTCCTCGAAAGAATGCCGCAGGCATAAGTTTCTTGCAGCATATACTTCGTCAACTCTACGAACTGGAGTTGTTGTTGGGGCAGCATGCAATGTCTCTGCATCAATTTGTAAAACCTCAACAAAATTCTTAGCGAATTCATCAAGAACTTCTTTTGATTCTGTTTCTGTAGGCTCTATCATCATGCATTCAGGGACTACTAACGGGAAATAGACTGTTGGGGCCATGTAACCTTTGTCAAGTAACCCCTTAGCCACATCCATCGCAGAAATACCATACTTTTCTTTTGCTGGTTGCAATGATAATGTAAATTCATGCTTAGCTACAGTTGTAGGTGCTCCATCACAAAACATATCGTCAACTCCAGCCTTTTTCGCTTCTCTAAAAATGGCATGTCGTAGATAGTTTGCATTGAGTACTGCATGCTGTGACATTGTGCGTAATTCTTTTCCGAAACGGCGATAGAATGCCCAACTTCTTACTACAGCTCCTGCATTACCATGCCACTGTTGTACTTTGCCGATGCTTCTTTCTGGCTGAAACCAGCCGAACCATAAATCCTCAATAGCATGTGCTTCTTCACCAGCCTTAATCGGTCTCTTCTTGACAATAGGACCTGGTAGGAATTCTGCAAGATGATTCTTCACTCCAATAGGACCTGAGCCCGGACCGCCGCCGCCATGGGGTTGCGAGAATGTTTTATGCAGATTATAGTGAACCGCATCAAAACCCATCAATCCTGGCGAGGTTAAGCCAAGAATAGCATTGAAGTTTGCACCATCATAGTACATTTGTCCACCAGCAGCATGAACGATTTCTGCCGCTTGAGCGATTTCCGGCTCAAACAATCCAAGTGTATTGGGATTGGTGATCATCATCACAGCGGTTTCATCATCAACAACTGCTCTGATTGCATCTAAGTCAATTCTGCCATCTTCTCGACTTGGAATCTCTACGATCTCAAAGCCAGCCATTGCTGCACTAGCTGGATTAGTACCATGTGCTGAATCCGGAACTATCACTTTAGTTCTCTGAGTTTCACCCCGACTTCTAAAATATTCTTGTATGCATCGAACTGCAGTAAATTCACCTTGGGCTCCTGCAACAGGCTGCAAAGTTACTTGGTCCATACCGGAACAAATTTCTAGCATCTCTTGCATTTCATGGAAGATTGATAGTAAACCTTGGAGATGGTGTTCAGGTTGATGGGGATGGACATCTGCAATTCCAGGTAATTGGGCAATGACTTCATTGATTCTTGGATTATGCTTCATTGTGCAAGAACCAAGTGGATAAAATCCTGTATCAATTCCAAAATTCCTCTTTGATAGCCATGTATAATGGCGAACCATTTCGGGTTCACTCAATCTAGGCCAGCGGGCAGAATTCTTTCTTGTCAAACTTTCAGGAAGTGCGATCATGTGTGCTGCAAGAAGAGGTTGCGGTTGGGAATACCCTTTACCTACTGCACCTTTATGGTCAAATAAATTGCTCAAGACATCACCGCCTTAGAAGTCCACAGTGCTAAATGGGCTGCGAGTAATTCAATTTCTTCTGCTTTGGTTTGGTCTGTCACAGTTATCAGTAACCAATTCATTCGATTAGGATACCATGCATTCAAGTCGAATCCACCAATGATGCCATTGCTGTCCAAATAATTTAAACAATCTTTTGCCTTACCTGGTAATTCAATAACAAATTCATTGAAATGATGTCCGAATTGGTGAGGAATTGCAATTGTTTGTATCTCGCTCAACTTTTGTTTGGCCAATAAGCAGGCAGTCATATTTCTAACCGCTAATTGGTTAAGTCCTTCAGGACCTAATAATGCCATATGCATTGCACCCATCAAAGCAATAAGCGTTTCATTGGTACAAATATTTGAGGTGGCACGGTGCCTCCTAATATGCTGCTCGCGTGTGGACAAAGTCAAACAATATGCGACCTGCCCATCGACATCTATTGAGCGACCAACAATTCTCCCCGGCATCAGGCGAAGATATGGTTTGGCACAAGCAAAAATTCCGTACAATGGGCCACCACCAGTAATTGGCGAACCGAGAGGTTGCCCTTCACCTACAACTATGTCAGCACCATAGATTCCCGGCGCCTCAACAATACCGAGTGAGACTGGTTGTACGCCTACAATTAGTGCTGTATTGACGCCAATTATCTCTTTAAGTTGAGTGATTCCACCATCTAGCAAGCCAATTGGGTTAGGTTGTTCAACATAAACACCGCAACTTCCTGCTGCTTCTTTGGCAGATTCTAAATCAACTGTTCCATCAGAGTTATGTTTCAACATTCTGATTTCGATTCCTGCACCTTGACAGTAATTTTGCATTACCGAGATTTTATCGGGTGGAGTTAATTGTGAAACATAGACTATATTTTTCTGTGTTGCTTTCCGATTGTGCACTCGCACTGAACAAGTTAATGCCTCCGCACTGGCTGATGAGCCATCATACAATGATAAATTGGCAATTGGCAAACCTAATAATTCTGATAATAAAGTTTGGAATTCCCACATCGCTTGTAGCATCCCTTGGCTTACTTCGGGTTGATATGGAGTGTATGAGGTCAAAAATTCTCCTCTTGAGATCATCGCAAAAACTGCGGCCGGTATGTAATTACGGTACAAGCCTGCCCCAAGAAACGATACGCGTTCTCCAAGAGCCACATTGCTTCCAAGCAACCTATTAGCATCTGCAATTATTTCTTCTTCACTTTGCGGACCTCGCAAAGGAAGTTCTCCTTGCATCCTAACTTCGAGGGGAATATCATCGAATAATTCATCAATATGAGATAGCCCCATCTCCTCTAACATTTCTTGTTCTCTACCGAGATTTGGCAGTTGATCGACCATGGTAATCACCTCACCCCTATGGGGTGCATGCCAAACGGGGCGCGCACCGGTCATAATGTTCATCCTTCGTTGGATAGCAAAAAATTTCATTAATTAAGCGAATCACTGATGGGTTAGGTCGGTTTGCCAAGTGTCATGGCGAAGGTGGCAATGGTGGTTTCTAACTCCTGCGCCCCTGATCCAAGGGTTCTACGGAGTGCCTTTTGGTTAGTAGAAGCCGGCCACCAAGTAACGATACATGCTTTTGATAGATTACAACTTAACAGCAAATCCGAATCAATACATGGTGCTAGAATAATGCGCTACCATCTAGGTCAAACCCCCTATGGCGGAATGAGTAAAACCATCAAAGGAATTTTGCAATTTGTTAAACAGGTTAAGGCGACACTCAAACATTCACCTCCCGATTTAATTTATTGTCATGATGCAGATACACTATCCATTGCAGTAGCAATGAAAAGAAGCCATAGCATTCCATTTGTTTTTGATATGCATGACCTTCACCATTCGTGGATCAGAATGCCAGCACCTAATTCTATCATCCGTAGATTGTTAAGTTTGAAAATGGAATCGACAATGCTTCGTCGAGCAAAAGTTGCTGATGCTATAATCACTACCAGTGGGAGGATAAATAATGGGGAATATGATGGTTTTGAGCAATACCTAAAATCAAAGGGACTAGATTCTACTGTCGTCGAAAACCGTCCTTTGGAGATGTCAATCCCCGAAAATAAATCACCTCAACAAAAACAATGGGCAATCGGATATTTAGGAAGAGTTCGTGAATTGAAAACCTTTACTTTACTGCTAGAATCTGTAAAACTAATACCTGTTACCGAACGTCCAAAGATCATTATTGCAGGTGATGGAATAAAGGCAGATGAGGTTCGAAACTTGATTACCGATGCTGTTGAATCAGGTGAGATTGAAGCAGATATTAGTGGAGCATTTACTCCGCTTCAATTTCAAGAATTAGTCGGTAAATTAGATGTAATGTTTGCAGTATATCCTCCCGGACGAGGGAATATTTTGCAAGGCGCACTGCCAGTAAAAATGTTTGACGCCGCTGCCAATGGAATACCAAGTATCGTCAACTCCGGTTGTTTGATGGGTGAACTGGCTGAATCCGAGGGGATTGGTAAGGCAGTTGCATGGGGTGATGCAGTGGCTACCAGTAATGCAATGCTAGAACTTAGAGGAACTACGGTTGAATTAAAAATATCTTCGCAAAGAGAGAAGAAAAGATTCCTCTCTGCAGTATTGCCTTTACTCGATGACTAATCAAACAAATGGTGGTCTGACGACGACCGCCTTAACCGATTTTCTAGAACTGGCAACGATTAGTACTTCATCGCCTTCTGAAACTCCACTAATATATCCAATTCCGATTCCAACATTTTCCAAACTCGGTGCAGGAGCACCTGAAGATAGACGGCCAATAACATTACCATTCAGATCTGTTACAACTTTGCCTGGGCGCGGTAATGGTCCTCTTTCAACATACTTTATACCCCACCATTTTTCATCTTCTACGGAATGCGAAACCACTCTGTCTTTACCTATGAATTCATGTTCTAAATCAACACCGAATGGAACATTTGTTTCCCATGAATCTCTTGTGAGGAAACCATCAGAATCTTCTTCTTGAAGTGGTGGCCAACAAAAATCAACACCTGATAAGAGATAGCCTTTTTCCAATCGAAGAGTGTCACGTGCACCTAATCCGATTGGTGTTGCTCCTGCATTTATCAAAGCACTCCAAAGAGTAGGTGCTTGTTCGTTGGAGACGAATATTTCGTATCCAGCCTCACCAGTATATCCAGTTCCTTGAATCCATCCCGAAATATTCAAAGGATTATTCTCAATAAGTTTCCATTTAAACCGTCCAACATGGTTCTCATCAGATAGGATAGATGTAAGTATTTTTTTAGCGCTTGGACCTTGCAAAGCCATAATGGATGTTGCATCGGATAAATCCTCTAAAACGATTGAATCATCTTCGGGTAAATTTTCACTAAACCAATCCCACATGACTCCAATCATTGAAGCATTTGGAACACCTAATATTTCACTATCGCTGACCACCGCGAAAATCATGTCATCGATAAGATGGCCATTACCATCTAAGAAATGGGTATAGGCACATCGAGAGGTCCCTACAGTAGTAACTTTTTGTGTGGCGATGCTTTCGAGCCATTGCTTTACACCAGTTCCTGAAAAACGAAATGAACCCATATGTGATACATCGAATAATCCGGCACCGGACCTACAAGCTAGATGCTCTTCTTTGATACTGGAATACCAAATCGGTAATTCAAAACCATGGAAATCAACAATGTTTGCTCCGAGTAAAACATGTTCCCCGTATAGGGCGGTACGCACTGGTTTGCCTTCGCTCATATTATCACCGATTGATTACTGCCACTTAAACTTCAACAACAGTACTTGTCATAACGATATTATTAAGCAGGAATTCCATTGATTATTTCGTCACCAACTTTGATGATATCATCGACTAATTGATCAAGGGACTGCTCGCTTACCTTTGGATTTGAAATTACCAGTCGCAAAATTACATCGTCACCGATATTTGCTCTTGAAAACATGAATTGTCCACCCTGCATCATCCTCTCTCTAACCTCTATATTTAGCGCATTCAAATCCGTACCTTCTACCTGCGGATCATAGCGGAAACAGATGTTGGTCCATTGACGAGATGACATCATAGTCAAACTCGTTTCTTGATTGACCCTTTCTTCTAAGTAATTGGATAAAGCATGATATTTATCAACTAATTTTGCCCAACCAGCATCGCCTTTCTCTCTCCAAGCTAGCCATAATTTAAGAGCATCATTTCGTCGACCGCATTGAAGTGAATATCTACCTAGATCAACATCTTCTGTGTCTTCATGGAATAAATAATGGGCAGAATCACCATGTGCGCAAACTCTACCGAGGATTGATTTATCTTTGACAATAAATATACTGCATATCAATGGCATTCCAAGCATCTTGTGAGCATCCCAGCAAATCGAATCTGCTAATTCACAGCCATTCATCAACGAACTTAATTGATTTGAGAATAGGCAACTACCTCCCCAAGCAGCATCGATATGATACCAAAGTCCTTCACGGTGAGCGATATCAGCAAGATCTTTGATTGGATCAAATGCGCCTCTAACCGTAGTTCCCGCAGTTGCTACAACACAAAATGGAGTTCTACCCTCTTTCCGAGCAAATTCAATTTCATACTCAAGCGCTGTTGGTTTCATCCTTCCAGCATCATCACAACTAACTTTTACTACATTACGATGGCCGATTCCAAGTACATTCGCTGCCATCAAGACTGAATAATGTGCCTCTTCAGAAACAAAAATTACCATTTCTCTACCATCGAACCCATCCTGGGTTGAAGTCGGAATCATCGCTTGGCGAGCGCATAGAACGCCCAACATGTTGCCATTTGAGCCACCGGTCGTCAAAGAGCCTGCACATTGAGGATATCCGATAATTTCCCCAACACGTGAAATAATGGTTTGTTCAATCAATGTTGCCAATGGGGCTAATTCGTAAGTATACATCGATGTATTGCTTAAGTTAGCAATTATTTCACCAGCGAATCCGGAGAGTGAAAGACCGCCCCATAAGGGATTCATAAAACCAGCACGGTTTGTTTTAACGCATAATCTTAGATATTCATCAATATCATCCAAAACTGAATTGAGTCCTCTACCTTCAAGAGGAAGTTTTAGATCTGTTACTTTCCTCAATGAGCTTGCAGGTAGAAAATCAACTACTTTGCCTGGGGAATCGGAATTTTCAAGGTAACTTACAATGCGTTGACTTAGCGCGTCGATGAAATCATTCACACCCATCTCGTCACTCATAATCCCTCCTCAACCGAAGGGGTTCATAGCATTAAGGCTTGAAAATAATAGTTTGGCCTGCCCAGCACCAAAAATGAAGAACTCCGAGTATATGCAACAACTGTGCAGAACTACCGAGCCAAAATCCCAGATGTGACGATTGGCGATTCACCAATGCACACATTATTCATTGGCCACAACCCAAGTGATTCAACTTGGAACACTGGACACTACTTTGCAAACCCAACAAATAGATTTTGGAAATTAATTACTCAATCTGGACTGGGAGATTCTGTTCAGACCGAAAATGAGGCGGAGATAATACAAATAAATGATGATATGATGGTAATGTGTGGTTTTGGGTTCACAGATTTCATTGAAACTCCTGGAAACGATGCGAATGGAATTGAAATGGCTGAGATTCTCGCTAATAGAGACTTATTTATTAAACGCATAGAAAATTATGCCAATCACATAAACAGCCAACTAAAGCGGATATGCTTTGTCGGAAAGAAGCAATGGAAGCAACAATTCACTCAGGTCTTAAGCAGATGTGAACATGGATTACAAGACGAGGATCTACGCCCATCACATTGGCCTGAACAGATAAATAATCTCGATATTTGGGTATTGCCATCCCCATCTGGAAGATCGGTAATATCTAATAATGAAAGATTAAAACCCTATGAATTACTGTCAGAAGCCATAAAACGCGAATAATGTTCAATTATAACTTACTTTAGTAAAGAGATCATCATCAGCGGCTTAAGAAAAGCACCATTACAAAACTAATGCATAATGCATATTTCTTTAGCAACATTGAATAGCCACAGAGTAAAGGACGCATCATGCTGGGAGAAATAGGCTCTAAGTGGCTTGATAGATTACATCAACAAATATCTAAGGATTTGCGGGCAAATGATTGGTCACAAGTAGAAATTGCTGAGATGTTAGGAACCACGCAGAGTACAATTTCTCGGCAAATGATGAAAAAACCTGTAGATTTAAACGCTTCAGCCGATGAATCAACAATTGATGGATGGGCCCATGAGTTATCTCAAGCCCTGATTGCAATGGGTCCTAAATCTAATGTGATTCGGCAAAGATTAGTTCTCGAATTTCAGTTCGGTGGAAATAACACATTACGGTTTGATAAAACTTTGACTGGTATGGACCTTGATACAGATCAAGTACAGAGAAGTTTGCTGAGAAGATTAGAATGGGCTGCAGGTCGCTTAGATATTCGCAAATTATCTGGTTCGATGCCTGCGGTTGGACTCAATATTGCTTCTGCTCTAGAAGGTGCAAAGGTTGTAGAAGATGTAGCTGCATTCCCTGGCAAAATCACCTTAGTAGATGGAAAACTACGCCATCACGTTACTCCATCATTCGGAGCATCTACTCATTTGGCAACCATGCTAATACAAGTGATGAATAGGGATTCTGAAAAGGTAGCAATTCTAAATATAAAGCCACCATTATTAGTTGATGGAGTAGATATTACAAAAGTTAAGTCTGTATGTGAAGATTTAGGATATAAGTTGGCTATGGCTCCTAAAGGAGTTATTGCAAAGGGAGTTTCAAAGTTCGATGTATTACTTGACGAGGGCGCATTTGGTTGGGAGCCGAGTTTGTATGTACTCGCACATAACCCACTTGAATTGATTGACCGTTGCCACCAAGTATTGTCTGGCTTCTAATTGGAGTTGGAAAGATGAATACAAAACTGGCTATGCCAATTATATTTCTATTGATGATGCTCACTTCATCCATGGCTGGATGTATTTTTGATCAAGATGGAATGGAGAATACCACCTATAGTCCAAACTCTGGTTCATGCGATGGTGCTCCAATTGGTCATTCCGATGACGGGGTTTTGCGTATCCTCACCTATGACATCAATGCTATTTCAGATGAAATGATCACACAATTCACTAATCAGAGCGGATATCAAGTTGAGATAATTAGAACTGAAGATGCTGGCGGAATACTTGAGCAAATGTTGCAGACAAAAGAGGCACAGCAAGCAGACTTGATGATAGGTTTGGATAATACATATTTGCAAACAGCCATTGATAATTGTCTTCTACAATATCAAAATGTAAGTGTCAATAATATTTCAGATATTGCATTATCTCACCATGATAGTGATTTTGCGACACCATTTGACCAAGGCTATGTCTGCATCAATTATGATGAAAATTATGTTGATGGCCAAAATGTAACAGTTCCAACATCGCTTTGGAATTTGACTGAACAACAGTGGAATGGAAAAATCGCCTTCCCTTCACCCGTAACCTCTTCCCCTGGCCGCTCATTCATGATTTCAACTATCGATTATTTTGAAAATGATGAGGATGACACAACAGATGCATTTGATTGGTGGAGGATGATGAAGCAGAATGGAGCAATTCTAACCAGTGGTTGGACTGAATCTTATGAGACACATTACACCGGTGGTTATGGAGAATGGACAGATGGACATATTGGCGATGCTGCCATGACCATCTCCTATTGCCATTCTCCGGGTGTGGAAGCCTACTATTCTTCAAATTGGACTCATTCAACTTCACTGATGCTACCACTGACATCGTTTCATCAAGTTGAATATACAGGGATTATAAATGGCGCTGCAAATGTAGATGCTGCGAATCAATTTATCGAATATCTATTGAGCCCCGAGATTAATACACTGATGCCCGAGGCAAATCTAATGTATTCAGTTTTAGATAATACAGACCTACCAGAAACATCCGGATATCGATATCATTCCGACATACCGACTCAACCATGTTCAATATCTAATGAGCGAATTTCACAAGAGATGGATTCATGGCTAGCCCAATGGATTATTGGGGTGGAGTTTTGAATAACTCGGTCAGCAGAAATAAATATTTTAATTATTTTAATATAATAATTTCACTTTCTGCTGTAATAGCGTTCGCTATTCTTTCGTTTGCGCCGCTATTTTTTGCGATTGAAAGGTTGCAGATGGTAACTGGTGAGACTGTAATAAGTGCCATTTCAACATTTGCTGATAGACCAGCCAACATGGATGCACTGTCTTTTACAATTCTTGAAGCATCTGTTTCTGCACTGGCTACAGTATTGATCGGACTTCCTATCGCTTGGCATTTGGCCCGTGGTGAATGGAAGCATGTTCGATTGGTTAGGGCGTTATTGGCAGTTCCATTTGTTACGCCAGCAATTGTTGCTGCAATGGGCTTTCTTGCTCTCATTTCCAAAGGAGGAATTTTATGGAACTTGGGAATTGATTTACGATTGGAAACTGGTTTTATTGGAGCACTGTCCGATACCTTTGGCTGGCAACACCCTGGCCATTTCATTGCATTGATTTTAGCTCACGCATGGTTTAACCTATCTCTTGTGATTAGATTTGTGGAACCACCATTAGCAACATTCGACCCGAGATGGGAGGAACAATTATCGGTATTGCCTGGTGGAAATACTAGGTTAAATCGATTACGTAATTTGTGGATTCCATTTATCGGACCTGCTGTTCTTTGCGCAGGCATGATGGCTTTTCTCTTTTCATTCACATCTTTTGCATTAGTAAAATGGCTAACTCCTTTTTCTCAAACACTGGAATCATCAATGGCAAATATGGGTGGTGCTGCTGGAATAGAGGGATACAGATTAGATGCGAGTGTAGTAATCCTTTCCACTTCGGTGATACAATTTATCATCCTAATGCTAACATTAATCCTAATCACTATGTTACAACGTAGAAATAACAGCAGAGTTAGTATGATATCGGAGAATATTGCACGGCACAATAGAGGAAAAATAAGTAAAAGCGGAATGATGGTTATTTTATTTGGAATTATTTTCACTCTAGCACCAATGCTTAGCATATTTTTATCATCATTTAAAATTAGAAGCGCAATTGGCGATGGGCAATTCATAGAACGTTATTCCTTTGATGCTTGGGTGGCTGCCTGGCAAGGAGACCTATCGTATGTGGCAGCATCTGAAGCGATGGCTAATTCATTGATTTATGCGGTGGTGACATTAGTGATTGCATTGCCTCTTGGATGGATACTATCATCGACAATTCACTCACTTGAAAAATCTAAAAAGATGAAACTTGCAAAGAGTGTTGATGTTCTATCTATGTTACCGCTAGCAATTTCCGCAGTAATGGTCGGTCTTGGAATCCTACTAGGGATTCTCAGATACAATTCTAGTTTGTTTGGATTCTTTTTGCTACCAGTATTGCCACATGTAATGCTCACAACACCTTTTGTTGTGAGGATAATGACACCAGCGATGAGAGCGATTGACCCTGTATTTGAGCATCAAGCAAGGTTATTGAACTTGAATCCCATAATGTGTTGGTGGCATGGTAGGCTTTCTTTTTTGAGAGGGCCGGCAGTCGTCGCCGCATCCTTGACACTGGCATTTTCACTCGGTGAATTCGGCGCTTCATGGATATTGGTCAGATCAGGTTCATGGGATACTCTATCGATTCTTGTTGACCAACTAATGTCTCGCCCAAAATTTGACCCGATGGTTCAACCGGTGGCTATGGCTACTGCTAGTATGCTGATGATACTGACATTCATTCTATTTTTTATTGCTGAAAGGTTTAGACCTAGCGGGGACGGAGGCGGAATATAATGACACAAAACGATGAACAGTACATACTGAAAATTGAAGATCTAAGTAAACAGTTTTCTGACAAAACAATATTCTCTGCAATGAATATTAAGATTTCAAAAGGTGAAATTGTTGCACTATTAGGACCGAGTGGATGCGGTAAATCCACATTACTAAGGATGATTTGCGGTCTCGAATCAGTTGAAGAGGGTTCCATCACCTTCGGCGACGTTGATGAGGCACAAGATTCAGGGGTGGGAGATATCCACCAATCTGTAGGTATGATTTTTCAAAAGCCAGTTCTATTCCCTCACCTCAGTGTTGCTGGAAATATCATTCTTGGAATGTCTAAACCGCCTTCAAGGAAATTAAGAAATGAAGTTGCTGAAAAACACTTAGCTGATGTTGGATTATCTGGATTTTCTAAGAATTCTGTAGAAACACTCTCTGGGGGAGAAGCGCAAAGAGTATGTTTGGTTAGAGCATTGATTTCTGAGCCAAAGTTGCTATTGCTAGATGAACCATTTTCCTCATTAGATGTCAAATCACGTAGGAAAATTGCTATTGAGACTAAACAGATACTGAAGAAAAAGGGGATTAGTGCTTTGCATGTCACCCATGACCCCGAAGAGGCAAAGTTGATTTCTGATAGAGTCATCGAATGGGAAGACCTAGTAAATTGAATCGTAATCAACTATAATGATTGTTCAATTATTTGAGTGGCGCTATCAGGAATAGTTCCTAATTAGTAAATTTATCACTATGCCGACAAACAATTGATGAGGGTATTGCACTACGCTGAGTCATGGAAATCAACTGGGGGCTAATTCCTAGACGGTTTTGGGCTTCTTCATGGCGTCGGAGAGCCGATTGGAACGGACATCGGATTTCTTTGGTATTTATGCTTGCAATGCTGGTCGGAGCTGCATTATTATACTATCTGACCAACCAATTAGCCGCGTTTATTGGTTGGTCTGCTTTTGATCCAAAAACAATACTGGATGATTCAATACCATTTGTTTATTGGATGATGATTCCTTATTCCACACTTTATTTTTATTACCCCGTTGCAGCATGGTTTGGAATAAAAAACGAAAGTATGCTGCGTGAAAATTTGATTTTTCATCAAATGCTGATAATGTCTTGTTGGATTGTATTTGTAATATTCATGGTATTGCCAGTTGAAATAGACTTGCGCAGCAATATGGATATCCCAGAATCATTATTTTGGAAAACACAATTTGAACTAATGCACAGTTTAGATGAACCATGGAATGCCTGGCCAAGCCTCCATATTGTGCAAAGTTTACTAATTGTCCTAGTTGTTCGTCGTTGGTTTCCAGCCAAATCAAAGATTCAATCATTACTTCATGGTCTACTTTGGCTAGCGTGGATTTCTTTAGTTCTTTCAACGATGATGGTAAAACAACATTTCGTATTTGATGTAGTAACAGGAATCATTTACGGATTAGCATGCTGGACATATTGGTTCAAACCCACTTTGGATAGAATAGGTGGCCAACAAGGTGAGAAGATATTTTCTGATGTTTTTGATTCATGACTGCGAATATTGTCTTTCACTTTGATAGGGTCTACCCTTCAACTTGAGGTCAAATGGTTCCAGGTAGACTGTGTTTTTTAGTGATTCACCATTGGACTTTGCCCGCACTTTCAAACCAATGAGGATATCCTCTGCTGAAACCCTTGCTTCGAGCCAAATACTTACTTCATAAGATTGACCTGGCAGAAGATAGTGGAGAGTGTCACCGGAAGGTCCAATCGAAGATATATCTGCTCTATTGAAGCAAGCCGTGATCTTAATCTTTTCAAGCGGTTGTTTTCCATTATTGAATATCTGTCCGTCTAATCTCATTCTTCCTTTTACATGAGTTAATTGCGTATTTATGTGTATCAATTCTGTTGCAAGTTCTTGTGTGGCTATTGGTATTCCTCCATGAGAGTCAGTATTCTTGCTACTCTATGAAACTTTGCCCAAAAAAGAGGATATTGCTAGAGGAATTGAGTTAAAAGTTCGCTAATATGGAAAATATATCCTTTATCCGGAAACTTTTATTTGCAACCACTAGCCGAAAATCAGAGCGACTGCTTGCTGATTTGTCAAATATAAAGTCAGACCAATACCAGCCATTATCATCATCCAAGAACCTACTAGTTTTATCATTCCAGTTGCCCTTCTAAGGAAGTTGATCATCACGCTACGACCAAGTCCAACCAGCATTGTGACCGCTACCATTAGAACCAGTAAACCAATCATTAGTCCACCAATTCCAACTCCTATTGCCGAGCCACCTAGAGTACTCAATAGCACTACAAATGGTAGAACTGCTGCTGCAGTACAATCTATCGATGCTGCTGCGTAACCGATTCCGTAAAGATACATATTTCTCCGTGGAGTGAAAGTTTCATCATCTTCTGTGGTACTGTATTTGTCAACAAAGTTTTGAACGAATCCCATCAAATGTGCAGTTACTCCAAGCAGCATCATTGAACCTAAAACAATCAAGAGTAGGGCAATGAAAATTGCCAAGTAATGAATTAATCCAGAACGGGCAAAAGCCTCGCCCATTAACAATGCAACAATCCCAATCATAGCAAAGAAGGTCCACATTCCCAAACCAGAGAAAACTCCTATGACCATTGAATTTGGCATTTTAGATTTGAGTTTTCCAGATTCAATTAATTCATCTTCCCTTGCCCCTAATGACAAGTAATAAGAAATAAATCCTGGAAGAACAGGGAATGCACAAGGTGAGAAATAAACCAATATGGATAATATTAATCCTATCACAAATACTGCTATAAGCGATGTTTCTGGTTCTTCCCAAGCAATTCTGTAATCGCTGGTATCACCATCCGTTGAGATTGCTTTATCCACTACTGAATCAAAACCAGACCACTTATCAGTTGGAGTTCCAGTCGCTTGACGAGCAATAATGTAGCCCTCTTCATCAATAACCATCACCACTGGAATTTGTCCAGTACCTGCTGTTGTGAATAATCTTACTGGGTCTGCTGTTGTATTATTGCTGATCAACGCGGCAGTAGTACTACCCAATCCAGTTGGATAAAGCGGTACTGTATATTCTCCACCTGAGCTGTTTAGATATGGTATATCTTCAGTATACCATGCACCGTAGCCAATAATAATCAATTCTTTACCATTGTCTTGTGCAGTTTGTTGCCAAGCGTCCATATTGGTCTCTAAATGCTGCTGAACTGCATGGCAATTGGAACAATCATGTGCCATAAAATCTAAAATGATAATATTGCCACGTAAATTATCTAATTCAAACCAACCAGTTTCATTTGTTAAGTTATCCTCAATTCCGGTTCGATTCAATGATTCAAAAATAATGTTTGGTATTGGTTCTGGCTCTGCATCAGATTGGAAAATCTCATCCATGCTATCAAACATAGTTAATGCAGCAAAGGATACTGTGCTAAACATTAGGACTGCGATAACAAAAGCTTGCCAAGTCTGCTTCTCTTTGAGAACGCTCCATTGCACTTGGTCAAGCATCCCCATAAGGGGACTGAGAAAGTTACTCTTCATCAACGTACTGCTGTTTATTGATGAATGTTATTTAACGAGCCTCATTTAAATAAACAACGCCAACCTCTAATCTTTCATGCGTTGGATGGACTTCAACCATCAATACTGGAACTGATAATACTTCAGAAAGTTCTTCTGCTAAACTCAATGGTAATTCGATTCTTCGTGTCTTGGCATCATAGCGAATCCAACCTTCAGCAATATCCAATTCCTGCTGTAATTCTTCGATATCATCTGATGCATCCTCAAGACTTGTAGGGATTGCACCGAATAAGATTGTATCATCATCAGATAGCACCTCATATGCTCGCAAAGTGGCTTCACCTCTACGGCGGAACCTATTTCTTAATTGACCTGCATCTTTGTAGTGTGATGTACAAAACTTAACATGGAAATTATAATCTTTGGATGCTTCTTTAATCCTTATTGCAAGTTCTGCCGAACCTTCTGCTGCAGCAGTAATTCCACCAGATAAATTGAAACCTCTAACATCCATATTTTCTTGATTACCGACGGTTATTTCCAATTCATTAAGATTTAAGAAATGAACAGGAGATTGTTCTAGGTCATCTAATAATTTGAACAATCTCTCTTCTTGGTCTGGCTCACAAGGTAATTCAACGCCGACAAAAATTCCTGCATCGCTACAGGCTTGCATTGTTTCTCGATATTTCGTAGTAGTTCCATCTAAAAGATGGAATCTAATTTCATCCAATCCTGCAGCACCAAAGTCTGCTGCTCTATTCGCTGCAAATGGAATTGATGTATACAAGTGGATATGGTGCTCTTTACCAAATGCTGCTTTCAATTGCTTAACAGCCTCAAGAGATTTTTCCATGTCAAGCATTGGGTCTCCGCCGGTAATACCTGTACCAGTAGCCCGCATTGCATGACCTTCCTCGATTACATCTTCCCAAGTAGAGCATCTGCGTTCATTGGCAAACATATCTGGTGATTCTCTTCGGTTTTCTGAAAGAGGGCAATAATCGCAGCCCCAATGACATTTTCCTGTAACGAATAAAACGAGTTTACTTCCAATTTGACATTGGACACAACCTTCGGCCTCACCCGCTTCTGCAGGGAGGATTTCGCTGGCCATTGGAAGGGATGTAACCATACTGCTCAAGCAATCCTCAAAGCAAAATGGTTTGAAGTCATCGCTTTGCAATTTATCTTCAAAAGTAAAATCTCATTGGACATTACAACTGCTGATAAGCCAATTATGGAAGCGTCGGTCAAGAGTTAATTCTGGATGAAAAGTTACTGCGACTTTGT
>Ga0302117_10000402_pt1 | contig 18423 bp, 11 predicted proteins | sample AG5_322_MG_FD_203112 | JGI IMG/M metagenome (GOLD analysis project Ga0302117, IMG submission 203112) | Marine microbial communities from Western Arctic Ocean, Canada - AG5_32.2 | ecosystem: Environmental > Aquatic > Marine > Oceanic | place: Canada: Western Arctic Ocean | collected 2017-10-01 | reverse complement strand
GTGGATTTTTGACCGTCCGTCGAACGCTGATTCAGGTCGGTGCCGGCTGCGATATGTTGCTTGAGTGCCTCAAGATTCCCTTCACCTGCTGCCTTGAAGACTTCCACATCGGGTGGGGCTGGTTTCGCGGTTTCTTCTTCTTTCTTGCCGCAGCCAATCAGAAGCGTGGCAATCAATGGGGTTATGAGTAGTTGTTTCATTTTTTTAAATTCATTTCACCTTGTCACTCTTACTACGCGTGACCGGCTGGTTTGGTTACGTGCAACCGGCGGTCTTGAGCCAAAATCATTCCGAAGTTCACTTGCCGCCGCCCTGAATAATCCCTTGCTGGGCGGCCTCGAGGCCGGCATCCATTTTGTTCAGGACTCCGTTGAGTTGAGAGTGGTCGAATTCTTCGCGTAGATTTACAATCAACTCGCGGCGATTAGCGATATTTTGTGCGGGCACCTCATTAACGCCCTGCATCAGCGCGCTGAGTGGCAATTTCATGGGGCCCCATCTGAAAGCCTCGCCTTCCTCCTGTTGGGCCATCCCTTCCCGCACGGTCTGCATTAGCAAAACGTCCGCTTGTGGGTCGGTGCCGATGTGCCGGAGGATGGCGTCGCGGATGGCATAGCGGTCCAGCTCATCTGTGAGTCGTTCGTCATTCATCACCGTATGAAAAATCGGCATCGCATCCGTGCCCAATACCTGCCGCAAATAACGAAGCACATCGCCATCCAGCCGACCGTCGGCGGTGATGAGCAGTGTCTTGGCCGTGTCCACAAACACGAGGTCCTTGTATTTCACGAGGATGGCATACAGATAACCTTTGGCGCGGCGATCTACCGCCATGGAATCGGCTGTGACAGGCGGCAGTGCGGTGAGCAGGCGGCGGGTGGCTTCAAGGATTTCATCCACATACAGGTCACACGCGATGTCCTGCAGGGCGATCTCGAGATACGCCACCTCCACGCCGCGCCCGGTGTTTTCCAAAATCGTCAGCAACAGCTTTTCCGCCTGCGTCGAGCCGATGGCCGCCACCACCTCCAGCAACCCCAACCGCAGCGTGGCTGGAAATGAATCGCTCGGTTTCGGGAACGGTCGAAAATAATTCCATGCCGCCGCAGCGGGTTTCTTCGCCCCCTTGCCGTCGCTTTTTAGCAGTCCCTTGGCGCCCTTCTTATCTCCGCCCTTGCCTCCTTTATTTTTCTGTTCGTCGGCCGGTTGCGACTTGGGGTCGCCCAACGACTGTAATTCTAAATCCACATTCTGCTCCAAAAACGCCGCGATGGGCGGCAGCGCCGCATCCCCGCGATCCACCAGCGATTCCAGAAAATACACCGCCCGGCGTTTCACGCGTTTGTCGCCCGACTTCAATTCCTGCAAGCGCGTCAGGATTTCCCCCACCGTCGCCACCGTGGGCTCTTCGCCCTCATTGTCGCTCACTGTGATAATCACTGGTCGCTGCGCTCTCGCCGCATTCAATTCGTTGCGCATCCCCGCCTGCGTCGTTTCATGCTCGCGAGCCAACTCCGTCGTCGCCTTTTCCTTTGCTGAAGATTTGTTGGTGGAGACCACCCAGTACGTCGCACCCGAGGCTATCGCCGCAGCCGCCAACATCAGAATTACATTTTTCATAATAGTTTTTGAGGGGATAGCTTAGCTCAAGCCACCCCCCTCAGGCAATAGCCTTATGTTTAGAGAGTACAGCCGCAAAGGTAAAAAGGTTACAGAAAACCTACTTCTCCAATTGTTCCAAAAACGCGCGGCAGGAGAAGGCGACGAACATGGCGAGGTCTTTGTCTCCGGGGAGGACGATTACGGGGGAGAGGTCGGGGGGGCGGATGGTTTCGGCGCGGATGAGGGCGGCGGCCATGGGGGCTTTGGCGGCGAGGGCATTTTTGCCGAGGAGCTCGATGGTGCGGGCGGCGTGGGTGACGATGATTAGATTTTCATGGGCGAGATCCTTAATCAATGCGCGGAGTGCAGGGTTCGGATCACCGTGGCGGGCAAGGGTGTTGGCGGCTTCGATGCGGACGGCGGGGGAGGGATCGGCCAGCGCCTTGCGGAGTTGTTGCTTCGTTTCGATTCGCAATGCTTTGCGATGCGCAAGGCCAATGGCGCCCCAGTAGCGGACGCTGGCGTTGGGCGAAGATAGATTTTTGGCAAGGGTGGTTTCGTTGGCGGTGCCCACTTGGGCGGCGGCACGTAGCACGGGGGCCAGGTTGACTTTGCCGGTTTGGCCAAGAGTCCAGCCGGTTTGTTTGCTGAACAATTCCCACGCTTCGCTTTCGGGGAGGAAGCCGAGGTCGACGGTTTTGGCGATGTGTTTGCGGTGCGCATTGCGCAGGCGCTTGACGATTTTTTGGTGCGCCTGTGAGTCGGCGAGGTTTTTCAGATTCTGCGGGTCGACTTGGCAATCGTAGAGTTCCTCAACCGCGCGCGTGGGGGCGGCGAAATGCCATTGGGCGGCGGTCATTTTTTTGGCATCGGTGAGCCGATAAAACTCGTGGCGGATTTCGCCGTTGTCGGGCCAAACGGTCGGTTGATTGTAGCCGAGGTGCGGCATGTAATTTCGGATGTAAAGATAGCGGTCATCGCGCACGGAGCGGGCGAGGTCGCGCACTTCATCGACGCGGTCGCGATGGCCGTAAACGTACCGGCGCGGCCGCGTGTTTTTCGCGCCGAGGAATGGCTGGCCCTGCATGGCCTCGGGGATGGGCGTGCCGGTGAGGCTGAGAACGGTGGGGGCGTAGTCGACAAAACTCACGAGGCGGTCGGTGGTGGTGCCGGGTTTGGCGGAGGCGAGGTGTTGCCATTTTTTTGGGAAACGAATCATCAGTGGCACGTGCATGCCGCTGTCGAGCAGCGCGCGTTTGTGGCGGGGCATGCCGCTGCCGTGATCGCTGTAGAAAAACACGATGGTGTTTTCGGCGAGGCCATCGTCTGCGAGCTGTTGCAGGATGGCGCCGACTTCTTTGTCCATCGCGGTGACGCAATCGTAAAAGCGTGCGACCTCGCGGCGGATGAGCGGTGTGTCCGGATAATACGGCGGCAACAGCGCCTTGGCCGGATCGTGAATTTCGCTGGGCGAAAGTTTGCTCTGCACCTCGGTTTTGAATTTCTCGTAAGGCCAAACCATCGTGCGACTTTGGTGCGAGGTCATCAGATTAAAAATACTGAAGAACGGCCGCGCTTTGTCGTCGCGTTTGCGCCAATGCGCGGTCGCGCTGCTTTCGTCCCATGAGTGTTTGATGATGTCCGCGTAGTTTCCGGTATTATAATCCGTCTTAACATTATTGCTCGTGTAAAACCCGCGCGCGCGCAGCAACGCCGGAAACCCGCGCATCGTTTTTGGAATCGCAAACCCCGACCGCATCTGCTGCGTGGAGAGCGAGGTCGGATAACACCCTGTAATCAAACACGACCGCGAAGGCGAACAAACCGGCGCACTCGCAAACGCCTTCGTGTACCGCACACTCTCCTTGGCGAATTTGTCGATGTTCGGAGTGGTCGCGTACTTGTCGCCGTAGCAACCGAGTGTCGCGCTCATATCCTCGGCGGTAATCCAAAGAATGTTCGGTTGCTCCGCAGCTCGCAACACGGCGCACATTGCAAAAAGTGAAAGAAAAAAGCGCATGGGGTTTTGTACGCGCGGACACGTAATAAGGCAATGGCGGGAAAGTTTTCTGATTAGCATTGGCGGGATGGGTATGGTAGGGTCACCCGCTAATGCGGGCGGCTTGTTTCATTACCTTTTTGTTTTTGGCACTCGGGGTGCAGGCGGATGAGGTCTTTAAAAAAGACGTGTTGCCGGTGTTTCGGAAGCATTGTTTCAAGTGTCATGGGGCGGAGAAGCAGAAGGGAAAGCTGCGACTGGATACGCTGTCACTGAATTTTGACCGCGGGAAGGCGGCAGAGTATTGGCATGATGCGTTGAACCAACTCAACCTCGGCGAGATGCCGCCGGAGGATGCGCCGCAGTTGACGGACGTGGAGCGGCGCACATTGACAGGCTGGCTCACGGCCCGACTCAAGGCGGCGGCCGCGGCGCGGCGCAGCACGGGCGGGCAGGGAGCGATGCGACGACTGACGCGTTATGAGTACGCGAACACGCTCCGGGATTTGCTTGGGCTGGACTTGGATTACGCGCGCGACCTGCCACCGGAGCCGACGTCGGCGGATGGGTTTAAAAACAACGGGCAGTCGCTGGGAATGTCGGCGGAGCAACTGGAGTACTATCTGCAAATCGCGCGCGAGGCGATGGAGAAGGCGATTGTGGAAGGCGACGCGCCGAGGGTGGTGAAGGCGCGTGTGGAGAAAAGCGAGAAGGTGCGACGGATGAAGGGAGAGGTGAGCAATGACCTCTTGCCGGGCGGGCAGTTCCTGGCGCGGCTGAATGAGTTTCCGCGCATGGGTGAGTTTCTGGTGCGCGTGCATGTGCGGGCGAAGGTGCCGGAGGAGGCGGGCTGGCCGAAGTTGCGCGTGACAGTGGGCGTACGGGCAGATGTTCAAGCGGCGGCGAAGACGCTGGCGGTGGCGGACGTGAAGGAGGGCAAACAGGTGCTGGAATTCCGCGGGCGCATGGAGGATTTCCCGCTGCCGGGGCACAACCCAAAATTCCCCGGCGTGCTGGTGCGGCTATTGAACGAGTATGATGACGGGTCGGGCTTCCTGCAGCGCAAGGCGAAGAAGAATGCGCCGCCAGACCCGGCTGTTAAAACGCAGTCGGTGATTCACGTGGAGGCGCTGGAGTTTGAAGGGCCGCTCTATAAAACGTGGCCGCCCGCGAGCCACACGCGGCTCATCGGCAAGCCTTCGGAGGGCAATGAGGAATCGCGCGCGCGGGTGGCGCTGGAGCAGTTTATGACGCGCGCGTATCGCCGACCGGTTACGAAAGTGGAGGTTGGCCGGATGTTTGGCTTGTACCAAAAGGTGCGTCCGAGGGCGGAATCGTTCGAGAGCGCGATGCGCGAGGTGCTGTCACTGGTGCTGGTGACGCCGGACTTTTTGTATCTTGTCGAGCCGACTGACACGAAGCGGCGCGTGCTGAACGATTATGAGTTAGCGTCGCGTTTGTCATATTTTCTTTGGAGCACAATGCCGGATGACGAACTCTTCGCGTTGGCCAAAGCCGGCAAGCTGCACGATGCGAAGACGCTTGAGCGGCAGGTGAGCCGCATGCTGGCTGATGCGCGCAGTTGGCAGTTTGTGCGGAACTTCACTGGCCAATGGCTGAACCTCTCGGGGCTCAAGCGCGTGGCCGTGAATCCGCAGTTTCATGCGCAGTTTGATGACCGACTTAAGGACGACATGCGGTTGGAGACGCAGCACTTTTTTGCCGAGGTGCTGCGCGCGGATGCAAGCGCTCTGCAGTTGATCGACTCAGACTTTGCAATGCTCAACTGGCCGCTTGCGCAGCATTACGGCATCGACGGGCCGAAAGGCGTGGCGTTCGAGCGCGTGTCACTCAAGGGCGTGCCGCATCGCGGCGGGCTGCTGACGCAGGGCGCCATTTTACTGGCGAACTCCGATGGCGAGCAGTCGCACCCGATTCGCCGCGCGGTGTGGTTGCTGGACCGCGTGCTCGGCACGCCGCCCGCGCCGCCGCCGCCGGATGTGCCGGAGCTGGATGATCAATCTCCCAAGCTGCGCAATCTATCCATCCGCCAAAAGATGGAGGTGCATCGCAAGAAGGCCGCGTGCGCGAATTGCCACCGGGACATCGACCCGTGGGGCATTGCGTTTGAGGAATACGACGCAGTGGGCGCATGGCGCGAGACTTGGCGGGTGAATCCGAGGGCCAAGCCGCAGCCGGTGGACGCGCTGGCGGAGTTGGCTGACGGCACCGCGCTGAAGGGCATGGCCGGGCTGAAACAGCATTTGCTGGCGCACGAAACGGACCGTTTCGCCAAGGCGCTTACGGAAAAGTTGCTGGCCTACGCGCTGGGTCGTTCGCTTGAATTCACCGATTCGAAAACCGTCGAAGCCTTGACGCGGCACTTCGTGAAAAGCGATTATCGCTTGCGCGGACTCATCACGGAGATTGTGCAAAGCGAGGAATTTTTAAACAAGTAACCATGGCGAACTCATTCAAACTGGACCGGCGCACATTCCTGCGCGGCACGGGCGCGGCACTGGCGCTGCCATTTATGGAATCGCTGAGCTTCGGCGCAAAGGCCACCGAGCTGCCGCGGCGCATGGCGTTTGTGTATTTCCCGTTTGGCGTGGCATTGCCCAAGGACGACCACGAGCACGCTGCGTGGAATTGGTTCCCGAAAGGCGAGGGGAAGGACTTTCATTTTCGCAATGTGTTGAAGAATCTGGAACCGCTGCGCAAGGATGTGACGGTGTTAGGCGGGCTGTCGCATCCGAGCTGCCGTCGGCTGGGCGGGCACGACACGGGCGACACATGGCTCACCGGTCACGAGCTGAAGGGCCCGACTTATAGCAACCGAGTGTCGGTCGACCAACTCGCCGCGCAACACATCGGCAGCCAGACGCGTTTTCCGTCGCTCACGCTCTCGAGCGATGGTGGCGTGGGCGAGCCGACGCGGTCCACGACCATTTCCTTTTCGCGCAACGGCCGTCCGGTTCCGGCGTTGGCCAGCCCGAAACAAATTTTCACGCGTCTCTTCGGTCAAGCGGCAGATAACAAACAGGCCCGCCAGCGACTGGATAACACACGCAGTTTGCTGGACCTCGTGCTCGCCGATTCCAAGAGCGTGCGCGGCCAGCTCGGCGCGCGGGACAAGGCGAAGTTTGATGAATACCTCGACTCGGTACGTGACATTGAAAAGCGCGTTGAGCAGTCGCAAAAATGGCTGGAGATTCCCAAGCCGCGCGTGGAGGAGAAGACGCTCGACCTCAGCGCCACGCCCGAGGGTCCGGAGGAATACATTCGCGTGATGTACGATTTGATGTTCCTCGCATTCCAGACGGACACCACGCGCTTGGCCACGTACATGATTGGCCAAGTGGCCGGCGCCACGACGATTGCGAACTCGTTTCCCACCGCCGTGGGCCTGAACGGCAACTGGCACGGCCTCGCGCATAAGGCGGGCAAGAGTCCCCAGGAGCTCGGCAAGTTTGACCAGTTTCTCGCCGCGCAACTGGCGCGCTTCCTCACGCGGCTTAAGCAAACGCGAGAGGGCGGCGGCACATTGCTGGATCGCACGATGGTGCTGTACGGCAGCAGCAATTCCAAGACGCACAATAACAACAACTACCCGCTGCTGCTCGCGGGCGGACGCGGCCTCGGTTTGCGCCACGGGCAGTTTCTAAAATACGATGCAAAAACGCCGTTCGCGAATGTGTTCGTGACGATGTTCGACCGCATGCGGTTGCCGGTGGAGTGCTTTGCCGACAGCACGGGCGGCCTCGACGCGTTGGTTACTTAAGCGCCGATGATCACGCTCAACGGTGTTGAGAAATCCCACGGCTGACGCACGCTCTTCAATCACGTTCCCCTGCAGTTGAACTATGGCGACCGGTTGGGCTTGGTCGATTCCAATGCTGCGGACAAAACGAATCTCCAAAACGTTGTCGCGCTGCGCTTGCCACAGCGCTCCAAAGGGGGGAAACTTTGGGCGGCGATTTTATGAAAGGTCTTTTTTCATTGCTGTTGTTTTTGGGGTTGGCTTTTGCCGGTTGGGCGAAGGAGCCGGGGGTGGTGTTGCGCGATTTTCAGAAAGGGGTGCAGCCGCTTTTGAAAAAATACTGCTTCAAGTGCCACGGGGAGAAGAAGCCGAAGGCGGGGGTTCGGGTGGATTTTTTGGATGGGGCGGTGGCGGATAAGGATGTGCGGCATTGGGAGGTGATCCGGAAGCAGTTGCGCGAGGAGGAGATGCCGCCGGAGGATGAACGGCAGCCGGGCAAGGCGGAGCGGGCGGCGATGGTGCGGTGGATTGACGGGGCGCTCGCGATGGCGCGCTCGCGCGTGCGGCCGAAAAACGGCGGGGCGCGGCGGCTGACGGTGGCGCAATATGGTAACACGCTGCAGGATTTGCTGGGGATCGAGGAAAACCTGACGGGCGTGCTGCCGCCGGACGGAGTGTCCAAGGACGGGTTCGTGAACAACGGGCAGACGCTGCTGTTGTCGCCGTTGTTGGTGGAGAGTTATTTCAACATCGCCGAGCGCGCGCTGGACTTGGCCATCGTCGATGAATCGGCGCGGCCGGTGATTCAAACTTTCCGCGTGGACCTCGGGCACGAAATCAACCCGAAGCCGTGCCCGGACAGTTTGATTCTGGGTGCCAATAATCATCTGTTGGCGAATGATAATTTCATGGTGACGGAGCTGGTGCCGAAGAAGCCGTTTGCCTTCACGCCGTTCAAGATGCGCACGCAGTGGCGGTTCAACGAGGGCTACAGGGGCAACGGCACGGTGCGCGGTTGGCGCGAGTACGACAGCATTTATCACGCGGTGTTCGCGTGCATGCGCGGCACGCCGGGGTATCCCAGCGGCAAAGGCAAGGCGTATCGCGTGGCGCCCGATGGCCTGCTGCTGCGGGCGTCGATCCCGAGCGCGGAACAGTGGCAGGTGGAGAGCACGTACGGGCCGCGCGCGAATTTCAAAATCTCACTGCGCGAGCTGCCGCAACACGGGAAATTCCGCGTGCGGGTGAAGGCGGCGAAGTACAACGACGCGCTGTTGCTGGGGCCGCGGAGTCCATCGGCCAAGCCGTCGAAGGAGGCGGTGACGGTGACGGGGCTGAACGAGCCGCAGATGGTGATGATTAAAAAGGCCGGAATTTATCAGACGGACGTTTACCCGCAGGCGGCGGCGGGTGAGGGGGTGAAGGCGGACGCGTCGAAGCTTGGGGAAAAACTGGTTGGCGCATGGAAGCTGGACGGCAACACGGACAGTTTGCTGAAGCCAAAAAAGTTGACCGGCCGGTTGGTGGGCAACGCGAAGTTCGTGGACTCGCCGATCGCCAGTGGAGGCCAAGGCGGCAAGGCGATCGCGCTGGATGGCGCTGGCGACGCGGTGGTCGTGCCGCGCGACAAATCGATGGATGTGGGCAAGGGCGAGTTTACGGTGGCGGCGTGGATTCGTCCCACGCAGCTGCGGCAGGCGGGCATTGTTTGCCTCGGCAAATACAGCTGGACGCACGGTTGGTATCTGGACATGCCGAACAACCGCGGCGTTTTGCGCATCGAGACGGCGAACCCGGACAATCAGCCCAACGGCACGGTGGCCTCGCGCCCGGGCGTCATTCGCGTGAACGAATGGCAGCACGTGGCGGCGGTGGTGCGGCGCGGCAAAAACCAAACGCGCATTTACGTGAACGGCTACGAGGTGGGCGTGGGGACGATTAATCCGCGCGTGCTGGACAATCCAAAAGTGGATTTGCACATCGGGCGCATCCAGGACGCGCAGCAGTTCAAGGGCGAAATTGACGAGGTGAGGCTGTACAAGCGCGCGCTGGGCGTGGCGGAGTTGAAGGCGCTGCTGGTGCCGGGGCAGCGGTTCGTGAAGGCGCCGCCGGTGAAGGAGGAGGATTTGTTTTTGAAAATCAACGGGAGCGAGTTTTCCGAAATGCGCCGCCAGCCGGCCTTCGCGGTGCTGCGTCTCCCGGCTGGGCCGGTGCGCGTGAGCGCGCGTTACGGCGGCAACGCAGTGCCCAATCGGATCGTGCTCACGCCATTGGCGGCGGGCGATGCGTTGGCGGAGAATTTTAAACAATTTGAAAACCGCTCGCCGTGGCTGGGCGTGCACCTCGGCTTGCGGCGCGATTGCGGCAGCACGTTCGCGCCGGTGCAGCGGCCGGTGAAGGTGAGCGGCACGGAGCTGAACGAGTTCGTGTTCGAAGGCGCCATCAACAATTACCCGAGCGACGATGTGCAGGAGAATAACGACAACTATCTTGCGGGCGTGCGCGAGATTGGCGTGCGCAGTGAGTACACCGACGGGCGCGTGCGGCCGCGGCTGCGGATCCGGTCGGTGGAGTTTGAGGGGCCGTTCTACGAGAGCTGGCCGCCGGCGCCGCACCGGCGAATTTTTATCGGCTCAGCGAACGAGGACAAACCGGCGGTGTACGCGCGCGAGATTGTGCGGGCGTTCGCCGGTCGCGCCTTCCGCCGGCCGATCACCGCGCGGGAGGAAGCCTCGCTGATGGCGGTGTGGCGGGCGGGCTTCGAGGAGACGAAAGATTTCCGGCAGAGCATCAAGGACACGCTGCTCATCGTGCTCACCGCGCCGCAGTTCCTGTTTATCATCGAGCAAAGCCCCAGCCCGAAGGCGGAGGATCTCGGCCCGTACGAGCTGGCGTCCAAGCTTTCGTATTTTCTCTGGAACACCGCGCCCGACGCGCGCCTATTGCGCTTGGCCGGCGAAGGCAAACTGCACGCCGCGCTGGACACGGAGATTTCCCGCATGATCGCCGACCCGCGCTTCGGGCAGTTCACGCGCGAGTTCGCCGCGCAATGGCTCAGCCTTGAGAAATTTGACGTGGTGGAGATGGATCGCAAACGCTTCCCGACCCTCACGCGTGACACGCGGCTGAATCTGCGCCGCGAACCCGTCGAGCTGCTGCAGCATCTCATCCGCCAAAACCTCCCCGCGCAAAACCTCGTGCAGTCAGATTTTATTTTGGCCAACGAGGTCACCGCCAACTACTACGGCCTCGGCGATCGCACCGAGAGCGGTTTCGATTTCATCGCCGTGCGGCACAACCGCCCGCACCTCGGCGGGTTGCTCTCGCAGACGAGCATCCTCGCCGGCTTGTCCGACGGCCGCGAGGCCAACCCCGTGAAGCGCGGCGCATGGCTGGCGCGCAAACTCATCGCCGAGCCGCCCGACGATCCTCCGCCCAACGTGCCGTCCATCGACAAGATTGATCCGAAGCTTCCCCTGCGCGAACGCCTTGCCCAGCATCGCAACCGCAAGGCCTGCGCCAACTGCCACGGCGGCATTGATCCGTGGGGCATCCCGCTGCAGCAATTCGACGCCGCCGGCCTGTTTCGCGCCGAGGCCGACACGCGCTCGACGCTGCCGGACAAAACCGAGATCGCCGATTTCAAGGCCCTCCGCGCCTACCTCGCCGGCGACCGCATGGACCGCGTTGCCTTCAGCACTCTAAAACACCTCGCCATCTACGCCACCGGCCGCACGCTCACCTACAACGAGCTTGCGTTTCTTGAAGAAAACGGCCTAAAATTGCGTCCGAATCAATATCGGATGCAGGATCTGGTTCGGTTCATCATCCACAGTGATATTTTTCTGAAGAAATAAAATACCCGCCATGACCCGCCCACTGAAACTTGATCGCCGCGCCTTCCTCAAGGGCGCTGCCGGTGCCACGCTCGCCCTGCCCGTGCTGGAGGCGATGGGCAAGGAAGTGGCCGAGGCGGTGCCGCGCCGGTTCTGCGCGCTGTACACCGCCAACGGCATGTCGCTGCCGCACGCCAAGAACAAGATTGACGAGTGGAGCTGGTTCCCGCGCGCGGAGAAGGACGGCAAGTTTGTGTTCGGCAAATCGACCGAGCCCTTCGCGCCGTTCCGCCAGCACCTCAGCTTCATGGGCGGACTGTATCATCCCAACGGCCCGAAGTCCGACCCGCACGTGTGCTCGGACATGTGGCTCACCGGCGCGCCGTTGCAGGATCCCAAGCGCGAGGTGTACAACTCCGTCGCGCTCGACCAAGTCGTCGCCAAGCACACCAAGCAATTTTGCCGACAGCCTTCGTTGGTGATGTCCGTCGATGCCGGCGTGGGCTTCCTCTCGCGCACGGGCACCATCTCCTACAGCATCACCGGCAAGCCGATTCCGGCGGAGAACAATCCGCGCCAAATTTTCAACCGTCTCTTCCGCGCCGACCGCGCCTCGCTCGAGACCCAGCGCAAGAATCTCAAGCGCCGCATCAAGCTCGTCGATGCCGTGCTCGAGAACGCCCGCGCGCTCAACAAGAAGCTCGGCAAGTCCGACCGCGAAAAGATGGATCAATATTTGACCTCGCTCAGCGAAGTCGAGTCGCGCCTCATCGCCTCCGAGAAGTGGATCGACATCCCGCTCAAGAAACAGGATCACACCCACCTCAAGCTCGACGCCAACTCCGAGGGCGAACCCGCCGAGTATTATCGCAACATGTTCGACCTCATCGCGCTGGCGTTTGACGCGGACATCACCCGTAGCATCTCCTTCATGCTCAACCGCGAGGACGGCATGGGCATCAGCGACACCTTCCCCATCAAGCTCGGCATCAAGCGCACCCACCACAATCTTTCCCACGCGCAGGACAAGGACGGCCAGCTCAAGTTTGCCCAGTACGACCAATTTCTCAGTGAACAACTCGTCCACTTTTTCAAGCGCCTGCAAAGCTACAAGGAAAACAAGGGCAACCTGCTCGACAACACCATCGTCCTCTACGGTTCCGGCGCCAGCACCACGCATCTGCCCAAAAACCTCCCCACCCTCGTCGCCGGCGGCGCCAACATGGGCCTCAAGCACGGCCAATACTGGCGCGACGGCGACACCCAAATGTCCGACATCTACCTCAGCATCCTCCACAGCCTCGGCATCGAGGAGGAAACCTTCGCCGACAGCACCAAGACTGGCGCGCGCGAAGTCTTCACCAAGGCGTAGATACGTTTGCGACTATCGCCCCTTTCCGTGGGAGCAGATGAACTGCAACTCGGCGCCGGACACTGGGTGATATACGTAAATCAAACCGGTAAAGCCTTGGTCGGATCCGCCGAAGGTGTTCCGGGTGATCTGCCGAACTGCCACAGCCGACGCGATATTTGTTTGCCGGTGCGGTTATCAATGACATCGGCAACGATGCTGCTGTGGTGGTGGTTCTCAAGCCGCAAAGTGAGATCGGCAAACTTGGCCTCGGCGACAATGGGTTTGCATGCGATTTCTTTGACCGGCCCACGCGCCATGCTCACATTCATTCGCAGCACCTTGGCCGGTGACAACGGGCGCGTGCCCGAAGCGCGGTAGTACGCCTTGGCCACGAGCGTAAATGAGTTCGCCACTTTCGCTGGCCGACCTGCACCGGCCAATGCAACCAAAGCAATGACGCCTAACAGGCCAACTGCAATAACCGTTTTCACTTTGTTATTCTTCATGATATCCATCATTTTGTTCGCTCGGTGGAATTTGGAATTCAATTTTGAGGATTAGACGGGTCGATGGATTGATCGCTCCAAACAATCCGCTTCACATCGCTTGTGTCTCAAGTTCTGATATGATACGCAAAGGCATGCCGTTTGGAAAACTTCTATTGCTATTCATTTCCGTGTTCGCTCTTCAAGCGGCGGACAAGCCCAATGTCATTTACATCCTCGCTGATGACCTCGGCTATGGCGACCTCGCCCATGCGGGCGGCAAGGCGGCCACGCCGCATTGTGACCGGTTGGCGCGCGAGGGGATGCGGTTTACGGACTCGCACACGACGTCGTCGGTTTGCACGCCGACGCGTTATGGAATTCTCACGGGCCGTTACAACTGGCGCAGCACGTTGAAGAAAAGCGTGTTGTGGGGGATGTCCGAGCCGTTGATTGAAAGCAAGCGGCTGACGGTGCCGGGATTTTTGCGGAAGCAAGGCTACCACACCGGCGTCGTCGGTAAATGGCATCTCGGCCTCGGTTGGCAAATGCTGCCCAATGGCGAGAAGCGTAAGCCCAAGACCGGCGCGCAACGCGGCGATGGTTGGCAGATTGATTACGATAAAAAAGTCACCGGCGGCCCGCTCGCGGTGGGCTTTGATGAATCGTACATCATCCCCGCCTCGCTCGATATGTTTCCGTATCTTTATTTGAAGAACGACAAACCCACCGCGTGGGCCAACACCACGAAAGCCTTCCACCGCCCCGGCCCCGCTGCGGAGGAATTTGAGGCAATCAATTGCCTCACCGATTTCGCTCGCGAAAGCCGCGCGTACATCGCCGCCCGTGCCAAGAGCGACAAGCCGTTTTTTCTTTATCTGCCGCTCACCAGCCCACACACGCCCATCGTGCCGTCCAAAAAATGGCAGGGCAAATCCAGCCTCGGCAAGTACGGCGATTTCCTGATGGAAACCGACTGGGTCGTCGGCGAAGTGCTCGCCGAGCTGGACAAACAAAAACTCGCCGACAATACGATTGTCATTTTCACCGCCGACAACGGCTGTTCGCCCGCCGCCAAGATTCCCGCGCTCGTCAAAAAAGGCCACAAACCCAACGCCCACTGGCGCGGCCACAAGGCCGATATTTTCGAAGGCGGCCACCGCACGCCCTTCATCGTCCGCTGGCCCGGCACCGTGAAGGCCGGCAGCTCTTCGGACGAAACCATTTGCACCACCGACCTCTATGCGACCCTCGCCGACATCCTCGGCCAACGCGACGCCATCCCCGCCCGCGCCGGCGAAGATTCATTCTCCTTCCTCACCGCGCTGCGCGGCCAGGCCAATCGCAAGGCGCTCCGCCCCTTCACCATCCATCATTCCATCAACGGCTCCTTCGCCATCCGCCGCGGCCCGTGGAAGCTGGCGCTGTGCCCCGGCTCCGGCGGCTGGAGCGGCCCCCGCCCGGCGACTGCGTTCAAAAACAAAACCCTCCCCCTCGTGCAATTATATAATTTGAAAGACGACCCCGCCGAAAAATTAAATCTCGAGGCCCAGCATCCTGAAATCGTGAAAGAACTCGTTGCCGAACTATCAAAGGCCATCCGCAACGGCCGCACCAACCCCGGCCCCAAGCAAGCCAACGAAGGCTGGCCTGCCACCTTCAATGCACGCGTGCTGGTGGAATTCCCCTCACTGAAAGAGTAAGTTTCCTGAAATGATCTACTTTGAAATCTCGGTGATAGTCACCAAGATTTCAAGGTGATATATATTATGTTTCTACGAGCCTTTGAATGGCGAACCGTGCAGGGAATGAGCAGGGATGCTGTGCATGTCTCCACCATCAACAATTTGGCGATTCGGAGGCTTATGGCGTTCGGCTGGGTGAATGTTTCGTGGAGTTTTTCGAGGCGAATTGCGTGAAATGTCTCAAGGCAAAAAAGCACATGGATGACATCCCGCCGGAGGATGAGGTGCTGTGCTTGCCATCGCGTCTAAGGAATTGACACACCGAACCGCATCTGAAGAGATAGGCGCAGCACCCACTAAAAAATGAACCGTATCTTAATTTTCCTCTGTATCCTCTGTGCCTTCGTCGTGAATTCCCCCGCCGTCACGAAGCCGAACGTCCTCTTCATTGCGATGGATGACTTGAATGATTGGGTCGGTTGCATGGGCGGGCATCCGCAGGCGCGGACGCCGAATTTGGACCGGCTCGCGGCGTCGGGCATTTTGTTCAGCAACGCCCATTGCGCGGCGCCGGCGTGCAATCCTTCGCGCACGGCGATTTTTACGGGGCTCTCGCCGCACCGCTCGGGCATTTATCGCAACAACCAAAAAATGCGAGAGGCGCTGCCGGCCACGGAGATTTTGCCCAAGACATTTTCGCGCGCGGGCTGGTGGGCCGGCGGCTCGGGCAAGATGTTGCATTACTTCATCGACGCCCGTTCGTGGGATGAATATTTTCCCAAGAAGGAAACCGAGCATCCTTTCCCGCGTACGCTGTACCCGAAAAAGCGCCCCGTGAGCATCCCGCGCGAGCCGTGGCAATACGTCGAGACCGACTGGGCGGCGCTGGACGCCACCGACGAGGAATACGGCGGCGACTATCTCGTAGCAAAATGGGTCGGCGAAAAGCTCGGCCAAAAACATAACAAACCGTTTTTCCTCGCGTGCGGCATTTACCGTCCGCACGAGCCGTGGTTTGTGCCCAAGAAATATTTCGAGCCTTTCCCGCTGGAAAAAATCCAACTGCCGCCCGGCTACAAAGCCGACGACCTCGACGACCTCCCGCCCGAAGGCAAACGCCGTGGCCCCAATCGGTACTTCGCCCACATCCGCAAACACAAGCAATGGAAGCCCGCAGTACAGGGCTACCTCGCCTCGATTTATTTTGCCGACGCGATGCTCGGCCGCGTGCTCGATGCGTTGGAGAAAGGGCCCAACGCCGGCAACACCATCGTCGTGCTGTGGTCCGATCACGGCTGGCATCTCGGCGAGAAACAGCACTGGCAAAAGTTCACCGCGTGGCGCGCGTCCACCCGCGTGCCGCTCATCGTGCGCGTGCCCAAGGGCGCGCCCGGTTTGCCGGCGGGCACCCAACCGGCCACGTGCACCCGCCCCGTTAGTTTGCTCAGCCTCGCGCCCACGCTCCTGCAACTCAGCGGATTGCCCCCGCACAAAAACCACCACGGCCCCAGCCTCGTGCCGTTGTTGAAAAACCCGAAGGACCCTTGGCCGCATACGGCCGTGACCCACCTCGACCAACCCGGCAGCTTCGCCCTCAGCGCCGAGCGCTTTCGCTACATCCACTATGCCGGCGGCGGCGAGGAACTTTACGACATCAAAACTGACCCCTACGAATGGCGCAATCTCGCCGATGACAAGCAACACGCCGCCACCCTCAAACGCCTGCGCACGCTCGCCCCCACAAAATTCGCCCCCGCCGTCGCGCCCAAAATCGCCTCGATGCCCGCGCTCAAGTGGAACCCCCTCGCCGCGAACGCCAAGGCACCGCCCTCCAAGCCCGCCGGCGGCAAGTTCGATGTCATCTTCATCAACCGTCGCGCCAAGCCCGTGCACCTGTTTTGGATGCTCCCCAACGACGGCCGCAAGCATTACACCACCCTCGCCCCCGGCAAACTACACCGCCAACAAACCCGCCCCGGCGCCATCTGGCAAATCGCTGCGGGGAGTGATGGCCCCGCCGCCAAGCCCCTCGGCTATTTCAAGGTCGGCGATCGCGCCGCCAAGGCCGTAGTGCCGAAGTGATCGGCTGCCACCGGTCACTTCAGATATTTTTTCAGGTCACGATAATAGTTTTCGTGAGTCCCGACGGTGATGAGGAAAAGATTTTCTTTCGTGAACTGATACGACAACAGCGTTTCCTGCCGGTTCATTTTGAATTTGCGGACGAACACGCCCTTGAGATCCTGCTGCTTCTCTTCCCCGAGCGTTGGGTTGGCCAGCAGTAACTGGATTTGCCGGTCCACTTTTGCCCGGTCTTGCTTCGTCAGCTTCTTGATTTTCTTGAGAAACTGCGGCGATGCGATGCCCTTCATGAGCCGGGCACGTAGTCCTCGCCCAGTCCCGCCTCAATCTCGTCGAGCCCAATCAGCGTTTCCTTGATGAACGCATAAGGCAAATCCGGATTGTCCTCCGCGATGCGGCCGACCTTGGCCCAGTACTCAATCTGCCCCGCCATCGATCGTTGCTCCGCGCCACTCCGCGCCTTCGCGACCGTGGCCAGATCGTCAGATACTCGAATCACCGTGCTCATTCCAAATAAGATGTAGCAAAACGCTACACCTGTCAACCCTCCTTTCCATTCTTACAAAAAAGCCAATTGCGCGCATTGACACATCCGCGTTTTACGGGGGAAACTCCACCGAACCTCAATCCATAAACATTATGAAACGACGCACTTTCCTCAAGACCACCACCGCAGCCGCTGCTACTTTGGCGTTGCCGAATTTGATTACCGCCAAAGACAAGAAAGCCATCGTGCTCGGCAAGGGCGATTTCCAATACACCGTGGAGCACGGCTGGGGCAATGCGCCCGAGGGGCATTCTTATGGCGGCGCCACGCACGGGGTGGCGGTCGACAAGGCGGGGCTGATTTATATCACCCACCAAGGCCGGCCGAATTCGATTATTGTTTTTGAGCCGAGCGGCAAGTTTGTCAAATCGATGGGCAAAGTCCACGCGGGCAGCGGGCACGGCATCGACATCCGCGTGGAGGATGGCACGGAGTACATTTACCTTTCGCCGAGCAACGCGCGGATGAGCTTTACCAAAATGACGATGGACGGCGAGGTGGTTTGGCAAAAAGGCCAAAAGCTGCTGGGCGAACTCAGCGGCAAATACCCCGGCCGCTATCGTCCCACCAACGCGAGCTTCTCGCCCGATGGCGGCTACTTCCTCGGCGATGGTTATGGCGGCGGCTACATCCATCAGTTTGATAAAAAGGACCGCTATGTGCGCACCATCGGCGGTGGCGGCACGGCCGATGGAAAATTCCGCACGCCGCACGGTCAATGGCTCGATGCCCGCGACGGCACACCCAAGCTCGCCGTGTGCGACCGCGCTAACAAACGCCTCCAGTGGTTCGACATGAACGGCAAACACCTCCGCACCCAAGGCGGGTTTCTCTTCCCCGCTGACATCGACATCCAAGGCGACATTATGATGGTGCCCGACCTCCACGCGCGCATCACGTTGCTGGACAAAAACAACAAAGTCATCACCCACCTCGGGGATAATGGACAATGGCGCGCCAAGGCGTTGAGTGCTGGCTTCCGAGGCAAACGCGCTGAATGGCAAGACGGCCGCTTCATCCACCCTCACGACGCCTGCTTCGACAAGGTCGGCAACATCTACACCGTCGAATGG
>Ga0302117_10000399_pt1 | contig 18465 bp, 16 predicted proteins | sample AG5_322_MG_FD_203112 | JGI IMG/M metagenome (GOLD analysis project Ga0302117, IMG submission 203112) | Marine microbial communities from Western Arctic Ocean, Canada - AG5_32.2 | ecosystem: Environmental > Aquatic > Marine > Oceanic | place: Canada: Western Arctic Ocean | collected 2017-10-01 | reverse complement strand
GTATTGTGATGGGCCGAGCTGAAGGGTTTGCCATGAAGAACAATCCGTGGGACAGCTTTCTTGACGGTATTGGCAACGGCCTCGGTTACAGTTGTATCCTGTTAACGGTGGCTTTCTTCCGAGAACTGCTTGGAAGCGGTACGCTATTTGGGCTGCAGGTCATGCCTGACGTGTATCCAACCAATGGATTAATGCTGCTTTCACCTAGCGCGTTTTTCCTGATTGCTATCATCATTTGGATCGCACGAACACTGCGTCCGGAACAGATGGAGGAGGCATAAGCGATGGCAGAACATTTAAGTATTATCGTTAAAGCAATTTTCATCGAAAACCTAGCGCTCTCGTTCTTTTTAGGCATGTGCACCTTCTTGGCTGTGTCACAGAACGTCAAAACGGCACTCGGCCTCGGTGTGGCAGTCATCGTAATTCAAGGCATCACTGTGCCGATAAACTATTTGATTTACCAATATCTACTATCCGACGGAGCCTTGAGTTGGGCCGGATATCCGGAAGCAAATTTAGAATTCCTCGGACTCATTAGTTACATTGGCGTCATTGCCGCCATGGTTCAAATACTGGAAATGACACTCGATCGCTATTTCCCGCCCCTCTATAACGCACTAGGAATCTTCTTGCCATTGATCACCGTCAACTGTGCCATTCTGGGTGGTTCGTTGTTAATGGTCGAGCGCGATTTTACATTTATTCAGAGCATTGAATTTGGTATTGGCAGTGGCCTGGGCTGGGCCATGGCAATCGCTGCTTTGGCTGGGATTCGCGAAAAACTGAAATACTCCGACGTACCTCATGGTCTACGCGGCCTCGGAATTACCTTTATCATCGTTGGCTTAATGGCATTAGCCTTTATGTCCTTTGGCGGCATTCAGCTTTAAACCATTAATCAACAACTTAAATACAGCGAAATAATGCAAGATACGCAAACAATTTTCATGGGCGTCCTGATGTTCACCACTGTGGTGATGACGCTTGTCGTCGTTATTCTGTTTGCCAAATCAAAACTAGTCTCTTCCGGTTCTGTACAAATCACCATCAATGACCAAAAGACAATTGAAATCCCAGCCGGTGGAAAACTCCTCAGTGCACTCGCCTCGAACAATATCTTCGTCTCATCTGCCTGTGGAGGCGGTGGCACTTGTGCTCAGTGTAAAGTCGTTATCCATGCGGGCGGTGGCGATATCTTGCCGACGGAATGTGGTCACATTAACAAACGTGAAGCCCTAGCGGGTCAGCGACTAGCATGCCAAGTTGCTGTCAAGCAAGACATGGATATTGAGGTCCCGCCCGAGGTCTTTGATACCAAAAAATGGGTTTGCACCGTCCGGTCAAATTGCAACGTTGCAACATTCATCAAAGAACTCATACTGGAATTACCCGCGGGCGAGGATGTCGGCTTTCAAGCCGGTGGTTATATCCAGATCGAGTGTCCACCACACACCGTTGAATACAAAGATTTCGATGTTGAGGAAGAATACCACGGTGATTGGGACCAATTCAATGTATGGCGTTATAAATCTGTTGTGACCGAAGATGTCTTTCGCGCCTATTCCATGGCAAATTATCCTGGTGAAACAGGTATTATAATGCTTAACGTGCGGGTTGCCTCGCCACACCCCAAAGCACCAGAAGGCACACCTCCGGGGAAAATGTCCTCGTACATCTTCAATCTCAAACCAGGTGATCAAGTTACCATTTCTGGACCTTATGGTGAATTTTTCATCAAAGAAACAGAATCAGAAATGGTTTATATTGGCGGTGGTGCAGGCATGGCCCCTTTACGGAGCCATATTTTCGAATTACTCAAATCACAATCCACAAACCGAAAGATATCATACTGGTACGGCGGTCGTAGCGCTCGGGAATTATTCTATGTCGAAGAATTCCGCGAACTTGAAAAGCAATTTCCAAATTTTTCATTACACATCGCCCTATCAGACGCTCTACCCGAAGACAACTGGACAGGCTCTACCGGTTTTATTCACCAAGTTTTGCTCGATGAATATCTAACATCTCATTCAGCTCCCGAAGATATCGAATATTATACGTGTGGACCGCCAATGATGCTGCAGGCTGTACGGTCAATGCTCGACGACCTTGGCGTTGAACCTGAAAATGTGGCCTTCGATGATTTTGGCGGCTAGTCGTAACTTATTGACGAATACCGCGCAACCTAATCGCGTGCACAACGATGCCAAAATCCGTTCAGGTGATTTATGAAACGAATATCTCCGTTCATGAAACTTACCATCGCATTGGTGTTGTTCTGTGTGGTGTTGTTGCTTATTCGTATCCTCCAACCCGAACAACCCATCAGCGAGCGGACAACACAGGCAAACGCCGATCTATCCGAGCAACAACCTGCTAAAGTCATTCTTCGCGGCAAGACGATGGGGACAACCTTCGCAGTCACGATCGAAGGACTCACCGACGCTCAGCGTTTACCAGAAATTGAGTCCACCATTAAGGAACGTCTGGTCGATATCAATCAGATCATGTCGACCTATATTCCTGCGTCGGAAATTTCGCGATTCAATCGTTCGCGATCTACCGATTGGTACAACGTTTCAATAGAACTATTAGGAATTGTACAGTTAGCACAGTCCATTAGCGAACAATCTCAAGGCGCTTTTGATATCACCGTCGGCCCCGCAGTAAACCTCTGGAAGTTCGGCCCCCAAACCAAACCGAATAGTACGGACCGCAGCGTCATTCCGACCGCGGATGACGTTGCTCACGTGCTTAAGCATATTGGCTATCAACAACTGCATGCACGTGATAATCCACCTGGATTAAAAAAAGATGACTCCCAACTACAAATGGACTTGTCCGCTATCGCCAAAGGATATGCAGTCGATCAGATTATTGAATTGCTCGAAACCATGCAACTCGACATACAATACATGGTTGAAATAGGTGGAGAAATTCGGACTGTAAGCCATCCCCAAAATCGCAACAATCGACGCACATGGCGATTAGGAATCCAAGATCCCGCTGGGGAAGCGGGTACTGGCAAGCGAATCGTTGCAGTTAACAATCAAGCTATTGCAACATCGGGCGACTACGTAAACTTCTACGAAATCGAGGGAGTACGGTATTCACACACAATCGACCCAACCACGGCTAGACCAGTACAGCATCAATTAGCCTCGACGGTGGTAATTACCGACACTTGTGCGGCGGCGGATGCTTGGGCAACTGCCCTATTGGTACTTGGGCCTAAACGAGCCTATGATATAGCTAATAAGCAAGACCAACCATTTGCCGTTCTGTTAATCACGCGTATCAATGACCAACTCCGCTGGAAACCCAATCGCGTTATGGAGTTATTCTTGGAATAATCGGAAGCAACTTAACCCATGTCTTTTATTGAACTCGTATTAATTTCGTGCGGCGTATTTGGCGGCGTCATCTTAGCGATGGCTGTGGGCGTCATTTTTGGCAATCGCCAGATCAAGGGAAGTTGCGGTGGTCTAGCTGGCATGAAAGATGAGCACGGGAACTCGATGTGCGACGTTTGTTCGATGCCCGTCGACGAATGCCCAGAGATACAACGCGAAACGTGTGACGAAAAAACAGCTAGCGAGCTCGAGTGAACCCACTAGCTGCTGCAAGACGCACACCTTGGTTTCCCCACACATCACTTTCCTCTGCTTAGAAAACTCTCGTTCTCTTCGTTCCAAAGGTTCAATATGTCCAAGGCCACGTTATGACCCGCTTAACATATCAGCGGTGGTGACAAACGTATGGCACAACTATCGCAATCAATCTATTCTTAGGTTGCTTAATGAGTAATAATTTGACCGGTATATTCAACAACCCTCAAGGCAACAACACGTTTGATATGAAGATTTTCTTCTCAGTTGGTGAACCCAGCGGCGACTTGCATGGGTCGAACCTGATTCGTGAAATGCTGCACCGCGACAATAGCATCGAGTGCGTTGGCTTCGGCGGTTCCCTGATGGAAAAAGCAGGATGCACGCTACTATTTGATCTCACGCAATTCGCTGTAATGTGGTTCGTCAAAGTCTTGCTTAACCTACATAGGTTTATCGGTTTTGCACGACAGGCCGAACGATATTTCAAGGAAAACAGCATCGACGCCGTGGTGTTAATTGACTATCCCGGATTCAACTGGGTCATTGCGAAGAAAGCGAAGAGGCATGGAATTCCCGTATTCTATTATGGTGTACCACAGTTATGGGCGTGGGCTCCGTGGCGGATACGCAAGATGCGAAATCGCGTTGATTATGCTTTATGTAAACTTCCATTTGAGGAAAAATGGTACCGTGATCGCGGTTGCGATGCACGCTTTGTGGGGCACCCATTTTTTGATGAAATGGAAAACCAAAAACAAACCATTGATCAAGAATTTTTAACTCGCCGGCGAGAGGCACCAGGAAAATTGGTGACTTTACTACCTGGGTCGCGGCAACAAGAAGTTGAAGGACAACTAAAATGGTTCCTCAAAGCCGTAACTACGGTCCAGCGTAAAGTGCCCAATACTCGATTTATAATCGCCAGCTTCAATCAATCTCAAGCTGACTATGCCAGCAAACTCGTCGCCGCATCTGGTTTGAACATCGAAATCTATGTCGGCCGAACTCCCGAATTAATGCAAGCAGCGCATTGTTGCCTGGCATGTTCCGGTTCCGTTTCGTTGGAACTCATGTATCATCGCACACCAACGGTCATTTTATATCACGTAAATCGATTTCGTTATTTTCTTGGCAACCACCTTATACGAGCACGATACATCACACTCGTGAATCTGATAGCGTCATCCAACCCGTTTTTGCGCACCAAAGAAGCATGGCATCCAAATTTGCCGGGTGGCGAAGACATTCCAATGCCAGAGTATCCAACGTGCACCGACAAGTCCTCAGAGATCGCTGAACACCTAATCCAGTGGCTAACGGACCCACAATGTTTTACTCACAGCGTCGAGCAATTGGGGACTCTGGCGAGCCAATATGCCATTAGCGGCGCATCACGGCGTGCCGCTGAGTTTATTCTGACAGCGTTAGCCCAGGATGCTATCACCAATGTCCCTCAAGCGGCATAATCTATTGATAGATATCCATCAACTATTCAATTCACCGATGTATTACTTTGTCACAGGAAGCAGTTGGCATGCTAGGCGAACCTAAAATCACACCCTATGATTTGCGATTTCAATTTCTGGGAATCGCTATTCGTATCCACCCAGGGTTCTGGGCTATTTGCGTCTTTCTAGGGTTTAGCATGCGGATGTCCACACCAATTGCGCTATTTATGTTTAGCGTGGCAGTGTTTCTATCCCTATTAATTCACGAGATGGGTCACGCGTTGGCATTTAGTCGCTGCGGAATACGGGCCCATGTCGTACTGTATCATTTTGGTGGCTTAGCCGTACCCACGGGAATGGAATCCTATTTCGACCATACATCTGGATATACCTCCAAGCAAAAACTATTTGTTACTGCGGCCGGTCCAGCTATGCAAATCTTAGCAGCATTGTTAGTCATCGTGGCCTTACGCGCTGTTGGGAAGACTGATGGATTTCTGACGGCGCAAGTCGGAATACCTGCTCGGCTAACCGCTGACCCCTCCGGCACGCTCGACAATATCATCACGTCTCTAAGTCGAGAAGACCTCGCCTGGGATCTACGGCATATGGATGAAAGAATGCAAAAACTATTCGCATCAGCCGATACGAACGCTGATCAATTGCTATCTTTGGCCGAACATGACGCCTTTCAAACAACCGTTGATTCGCTCTCAAAACAATTTGAGCAGACGTCCATTCCAATGCCATCTGCAACCACGATGGTCATTAAAGCCGAGCACAAAAATCGATTCATGGGTGCACAACACGAATTATTAGATGCTGCTGATGTACGAGACGATAGTTTGATTCGCATATCCGACCTGCAGCAAACGTTACAGCATCAAATATCATTCGAATCGGATGCCCTCAATAAATTCGTGTTCATTTTCGTCATGATTAGTCTGTTCTGGGCAATCTTAAATCTCGCTCCAGTTTACCCTCTCGACGGCGGACAAATTACTCGTGAGCTACTAGTGCTCTTCAATGTCAACAACGCAATTCCAAAATCGCTCTTTGTCTCTGTAGCAACGGGTGTGGCCATTGGAATCTGGGGATTGAGCAACGGGTCAATTTTCTTGACGATGATGTTTTTCATGATGGCGTTTTCGTCCTACCAATTACTGCAACGCTACCAACGCGGTTATTAAACGACGGTGGGATTGGGGAATCCATTTTTGACAATTACGATTAGTTTGCCCCAAATGCTTCATTCGTAGTAATTCAAATAAGTTTGTGATTGAAACTGTAACACTGACGACCGCGGGAGATCGAGTGTGTTATTTTCCTCGCACAGCCCTTCTGCGGTGGATAAAATTCCTCAACTCCGAATAGTCGGCTTGTTACTTTTGCCACTCCAGTACCAAGCGAGAATCGTACCGGTAAACATACAGAAAAAGGTATAGAAGGCGGGAGCAATAGCAACACTTGGATTGGACGGAAAAAGTTCAATGGCCAAAGTTGCTCCTAAACCAGCGTTTTGCATGCCCACTTCTAAGGTGAGTGCTCGTTTCATACCCGGCGAGAGCTTCAATAACTTACCCCCAAATTGACCACAGCAATACCCAATTAAATTTATGAGTAACAACGCCACTAAGAGGCTGCGTTCCAATTGACTAAGATTGACACGAGACGTTCCCACAACGGTCGCAATAATCACAAGAATACTCAAATTGGCGATGATCGCGCCGATAGATTTTGCTGGCTTTTCAAACTGAGGCAATAGCCGTCCGAGCATAAATCCACAGACCACTGGAATGACCACCCACTTCAACAGTTTTAATCCAGCCGCAAGATAGACTGCACCCGCTCCTTGGGCGTTGTCCGTCAGTAACTGCGCGGCAACCGGATCAGCAAAGCTAGCTTGCAGACGCAACAACACAGGCACTGCCAAAGGAGACAACAACGTCGCTAACGTGGTCAAGCTAACGCTATAGCTAACATTACCTTTACTAACAATTGTCAAAACGTTCGATGCCATCGCACCGGGAACACATCCCACAAGGAATATTCCGACGAGTTGCTCACCCTCAAACTCCAAGAGCTTCCCAATTAAACAAGCCAACAACGGCATCGAGACGAACTGGACAACGGTGCCACCGAGTACAACAGGCCATTGAGTCACCACTTGCTTCACTTCTTTAACCGGTAACATCCAGCCTACGGAAAACATCGTGACAATGATCAGGTAAGGAAGCAGCGTTGGATGATTAAAGGGATCAAACGTTAAGCCAGTATACGGCCAATAAAATGCGGCTAACGAAAGTAGGATCAACCACAGCAACAAAAATCTTTCTATCAACTTGGTCATAATCGTGCTTACCCACATTGCAATATATTTGTTTTGCAGCAATTCACCACCAGCGGCGGACGCCTGCCTCAATACCAATGTACGCCAATTTGATTTAAGAACAAAGAAGTGAATAAAAGAAGTGACTACCACCCTGTCCTATTTTGTTGTTCTGGTTGATAATAATTGTTACGAAAATAAACTTTTCTGGTTAGGTAAAATGACTGACAAATTGACAATCGAAACTATTGAAAAACATCTCTCAGAAATCAAGGATCCCGAAACCGGTCGCGGATTAATGACTATGAATCAGATCAGCGACATTTCGCTCAACGATGGTCACCTGCAGTTAACGTTGGGGTTAACCACTCACAGTGCACCGATTGCCGCAACCTATCGTGCAGATTTCGAATCCGGCATTCGCACTCGATTTACAGACCTCACAGACCTAACTATCAATCACGTCGTTCACGAACGACCGGCAAATAAAATTGGAGAAATCGGTTTAACGGCTAAAACCGTCATTGCTGTTGGGTCAGGCAAAGGAGGCGTTGGTAAGAGCACAGTTGCAGCCAGTCTCGCCTTAGGATTACAAAAGGCTGGCAGTAAAGTCGGGATCATGGATGCCGATGTCTATGGACCAAGTATTCCTCAATTGCTGGGCGTCTCAGGTCGCCCAACTGTCGATGAAAACCAAAAAATAAATCCGATCGATTGCAACGGTATGCCCGTAATGTCCATGGGTTTCATGATCCCTGAAGATGAAGCGGTCGTTTGGCGAGGACCGATGTTGCACGGAGCGATCACTCAGTTCTTACGAGATACAGCATGGGGCGATTTAGATTATCTAATTATCGACATGCCACCAGGCACTGGTGATATTGCGCTCACATTGTCCCAACTCATCCCCCTCAGTGGATGCGTTATCGTTTGTACTCCCCAAAAAGTCGCTCTGCTCGATGCAGTCAAGGCAATCTCCATGTTCCGCAAGGTTAACATTCCGGTGTTGGGAATGGTCGAGAATATGAGTGGTTTCGTGTGTCCAGATTGTGACAAACGCTACGACATCTTTGGTAGAGGCGGCGCTAAAACTCGAGCTGAAGAATTAAATGTTCCATTCCTCGGTGATATCCCAATCGTACCTTCAATCCGCGAACACGGTGATGCGGGAACATCACAAAACATTCTCGAAGATGCGGGCTCCGCACAATATATCGAAACGATGATCTGCAATTTGGTTAACAATATGGCAACGGCCGCTGCCGACCAACCGCCTCAAGTGCAGTTACCGGTGTTGGGTTAATTAAAAACCAACGACACTAACGTAAAATACTTCGCCACATTTTTTTCGTTGCGGCAAAGAAAAACTCAAACTCTATTGCATTAATTCCGATGTTCAATACAACTAGATGACTTAAGGGTTCGTTGTTAAGTTTTTCGTAGTTGGACTACGGCTCAATACTCGGAACTGATTTCACATTTATAGAGGAACATGATTGTGGCGAAAAAGAAAACAACTGCGAAACGTAAAGCAGCACCAAAAAAGAAAACAGCAGCTAAGAAAAAAGTTGTTCGTAAAAAAGTAGTTAAGAAAAAAGTTGCTAAAAAGAAAGTTGCTAAAAAAGCAGCTCCTAAAAAAGCAGCTAAAAAGAAAACGGCCAAGAAGAAAGTTGTCCGTAAAAAAGTAGTTAAGAAAAAAGTTGCTAAGAAAAAAGTTGCTAAGAAAAAAGCAGCTCCTAAAAAAGCAGCTCCCAAAAAAGCAGCTCCCAAAAAAGCAGCTCCCAAAAAAGCAGCTAAGAAAAAAGCAGCTAAGAAAAAGGCAGCTCCTAAAAAAGCCGCTCCTAAAAAAGCCGCTAAAAAGAAAACCGCTCGTCGTCGCAAATAACGACTACTAGCTTTTCTTAAGTGAATACAAAAGCCACGAACTCCAAACTGGGATTCGTGGCTTTTTATTTTGCGGTCACGTCTATGTTTTGGCCCGAGTGACTAATGTTATTACGGCTGCGAATCACTTAGCAATAGATCTAAATACCCCACTCGGATACTACCTTGCAATTGGAGCTTACTAGCCACCTGCTGCACTACATCTTGGGCAGTAGATAAACTTTCCTCAGACGCCATCAGCTCGATTTCAATATATGTCCCTAAACCAGCCACCTCATCAATCGCTATCGTCAAAGGTTGATCCTGCCAAGCTAAGGTTCCCGTCCGGCGTGTCTTTTCGACAACCGCCACGTATGTAAAACCGAGCGCAACGAGGAGCTGTTCTGCTGCACCGGAAGTTGCGTGCGCACCAAATGGTATTTCTATTTCTTGTCTAGTTTTGGTCGTTTGATCAATCCGTGGACCTTTATACGTAATGTAGTGTTCACCGGCAGAAGTTCTAATTCTAATTGCTTCGTCGGTCTGAGAGAAATCGCGAGCAGGATGACTATAATACGCGTCACGCTGTTGAACCGTCTCACCCCAAACAATACCCAACTTGTCCAATTGCAATTCAAGTATCACTCGATCCGGAACCGCATATTTTTGTTCAACTTCGTATTGCATCAGCTTAGCCTACTTCATTTCCATTTGTGTCTAGGGCCATTTTTATTTCGGCGACCGTCGCAATTACATCCTCAGTGTTAGTCAGGCAAGCACTAACCGCGACTCGAGTAAAACCGACAGCAGATATTTCACCGATATTGTCCAATGAAATACCTCCAATTGCAAATACCGGCACCGTAGTGGTGTTAACAACTTGTCGTAAAAACTCAACCCCTAGAAACTTGGCAAACTTTTTCGTCTCCGATACAAACACTGGACCACAGCCAATGTAATTAGCTCCATCAATGACTGCCTGCTTCACTTGATCTAACGAATGAGTCGATACGCCTATCAGCGCGTCTATACCTACAATCCGCCGCGTCTGTTCTACCGACAGTTCCGCTTGCCCTACATGTACTCCGTCCGCTCGACTCAGTACAGCTAAGTCCGGTCTATCATTCATGATCATCAAAGGAGTGCGTTCTGCTGCATCAATAACACGACGTAACAGTATTGCCCGCTCGAGTAGTACTTTGTCATTGAGGCTCTTGTCACGTAATTGAATAAGATCAACACCCGCAGCGCACAACTCATTAATGCGGCGACAAAAGGCATCACTATCGCCTTGTCCGTCAACAATCGCATACACGTTGGCCCGCACAAGTCGCTCGTCAGTTAGTGATGCGTTGATGACCATTTTTTCAAGTTGATAAGCGTCGTAACGCAGTTGCTCGAACAATTCTGCCGCATCCGAAAACATCGTTTTGCTGTATTCCTCTAAACATCGCAATGCCTGCTTTAGTCGGCCAAAAGCTGCTGCGACAACGGCCAAAACGTTGGCACGATTAGTTTCCTCAATTGTCGTCAAGTTGCGGCCGACATCAAACTGACTTTCACGTGCCACTGAGCGGTCTCGCAGTGGTACTAATTGCATAATGGTCACCAAATGATGTCGTAACGACTTGGTTGCCTGAGACATTTGAGCATCATTCACAACAAAACGTACGTACTCTTCTATAGTGCGCAATGCCTCAGCAGCGCGATTTGCGTTCGCATCGATAATTCGTAATACACCGATAGCTTCGTTGTTGTCCATCAAACCATTATGTTTAAAAACAGGATGTTTTATTTTTCACTTCTTTTAGTTTGGAATGGCATTTGTAATATTACTAGTGGGGGCCCGCATTTCAACGCTGTTTTACTGCAATCCTAGATTAACAATGGATCTGCCATGCCTAAATAACCGGACATAAGCTGCTACCAATTGATGGCCCCCGCCCTAACACCCAAAAAAACCAGCACCTATTCATCTATCAAAACAGATATTAATGTGCAAATAGCCACAACAAAAACAAATCAATGTTAAGTAACCTTGCCGCAAGAAGAAGGGAGGTAGTAGAATCCCTATTAACGATTCCGTCTTAATCAATGTCTTCCATTACTCACATGGCACCCATCATTAGTACTCCCTGGATTACAACCGCTTGGCCGGGACTATCGCGGCTGTGGCTGCGCGGTCAATGGACGGGACTGGGAATGGCCGCGGCGTTTGGAGTCCTCTTCAACTTGGCTCTCACCTTTCAATTTATGTGGATCGAAATAGTACCGAGTATTAGTCTGAATGTTATCTGGACCTGTGTCGGGCTATGTTGGAGCATCGGAGCCATCGACGGTTTTCGAGTCACTCATAAACATTCAACCCAACTACAAAAACGACGCCAGTTCAATCGCGACTATACCGACCAACACACGGTATCCGAAACAGTTTCTGATTCCCCACCGTTATTGGTTAATTCAGACGAGTACAGTTCGAGCCAGTCAGAGGGTCACGAAGACGCCAGCAAATCACCTAACATTTCCGACAAGCTATTTCTCGACGCACGAAATCGATATTTCAAAGGCAACTGGTTTGAATCTGAGTCAATAATAAATCAAATTCTGGCCGAGTCACCGCATGATGTTGAAGCGAGATTGCTACTGCTTACTTTATTGCGACACACGAATCGTATCGAAGAAGCACTTATTCAAATCACGGACATCCAAAAGTGGGATGAAGCAAAACAATGGGAATTTGAAATTAAACGCGAACTGGAATTGCTCGAATTGGAGTTAACGTCCCAAAACAAAAGTGATTCTTCGGCTGTGGCTGCATAATACGTAGAATCTCAATAATCACCCTAACTAAGAAACAATAAAAACCAACTCGGCGTCTACTTAAGATTTCATTTGGTGGTATCCCCGAAACGCATTTTTTCGGGTATGTTGATACCTAGGAACTACAATTTGGAAAAGCACTGTTTCAATATTCGGAACTTTTGAAACATACGTGACATTCGGTTTTGCTTTAGCCGGCAAAACGAGTGTCATTTCAGCGAATCAAAAAACACAATAAGGGGGGAGTCATCATGTACGAACGATTTACCGATCGAGCACGCAAGGTGATGCAGCTTGCCAATCAAGAAGCGCAACGATTTAATCACGAATACATTGGTACGGAACATGTATTGTTAGGTTTAGTAAAAGAAGGTAGTGGTGTTGCCGCCAATGTGTTGAAGAACTTAGACATCGATCTACGTAAGATCCGTCTTGAAGTCGAAAAACTTGTGCAAAGCGGACCCGAAATGGTGACCATGGGGAAACTCCCTCAAACACCACGCGCTAAAAAGGTGCTCGAGTATTCCATGGAAGAAGCTCGTAGCTTGAATCACAATTATGTCGGTACAGAACATATCCTGCTTGGCCTCCTACGCGAACAAGAAGGCGTGGCTGCCCAAGTATTGATGAACCTAGGCATGAAGCTTGAGGACGTCCGCGAAGAAGTGCTCAATCTACTCGGGCATGGGCTCGAAAGCGGTGAACAAGACGAACGCTCCCGCCACGATTCAGGTTCAACGGAATCAAGTGGCAAAAGCAGTAAATCAAAAACACCCGCTTTGGATAGCTTTGGGCGTGACCTGACGGAACTTGCCAAACAAGGGAAACTTGATCCGGTCATTGGTCGTGACCAAGAAATTGAACGATCCATCCAAATACTATGTCGTCGTACCAAAAACAATCCTGTGCTGCTTGGCGAGGCAGGCGTAGGTAAAACAGCCATTATCGAAGGATTCGCACAGCGGGTGATCGATGGCGAAGTCCCGGATCTGTTAGCCGACAAACGAATCGTTGTATTAGATCTTGCGATGATGGTAGCAGGCACCAAATATCGAGGGCAATTTGAAGAACGTATCAAAGCGGTCATGAATGAAGTACGTCGAGCGAAAAACACCATTCTATTTATCGACGAACTCCACACACTCGTTGGTGCTGGTGGCGCGGAAGGCGCAATCGACGCTGCGAACGTTCTCAAGCCAGCGTTAGCTCGAGGCGAAATCCAATGTATCGGTGCAACAACGTTAGACGAATATCGTAAATATATTGAGAAAGACAATGCGCTCGCGAGACGGTTCCAGGAAGTCATTGTGAATCCGACCAACAAGGAAGAAACCGTTGAAATTCTCAAGGGTTTAAGACAGCGTTACGAGGAACATCATCGCGTAAAATTCACCGATGAAGCGTTAGAAACTGCAGTTGAATTTTCTGAACGCTATATCCCCGCTCGCTGTTTACCAGATAAAGCCATTGACGTTATTGATGAAGCCGGAGCACGCATTCGGTTGAAAACAATGACCCGCCCGCCAAATTTAAAAGAGCTTGACACTAAAATCGAAGCGCTTAATGGTGAAAAAGAAGAAGCGGTTGCTAATCAGGATTTCGAAAAGGCTGCTTCGTTGCGCGACAGCGCTGATAAACTACGTAAGAAGAAGGAAACCATTACCCAAGAATGGCGCGATAAATCTGCTGAAGTAGGCGGAGTTGTTGATGAAGACGTCATCGCTGAAGTTGTCTCGAAAATGACTGGTGTTCCACTGACTCGCCTTTCTACCGAAGAAGGCAAACGTCTGATGGAAATGGAAAGCGAATTGCATAACACGGTGATTAGCCAAGAGGCTGCAGTCACAGCGATTTCCAAAGCGGTTCGCCGTAGTCGTAGTGGCCTGAAAGATCCTAAACGACCGACTGGTTGTTTTCTGTTCGCCGGACCCACCGGTGTCGGAAAAACATTACTCGCTAAAGCACTCGCTGAATACATGTTCGGTGACTCCGAAGCACTCATTCATATCGATATGAGTGAGTACATGGAAAAACATAACATCAGCCGACTCATCGGTGCCCCTCCCGGATATGTCGGATTCGAAGAAGGTGGGCAATTGACCGAGAAAATTCGGCGTCGACCTTATGCCGTCATATTGCTTGATGAAATTGAAAAAGCACATCCCGATGTGTTTAATATGCTACTGCAAGTCATGGAAGAAGGACGATTGACCGATAGTTTTGGTCGCAACGTAGACTTCCGCAACACAATCCTGATCATGACTACCAATGCCGGAGCGGATGCAATTAAAAACGAAGCATCCTTTGGTTTTCAAGCACCTGATAATGATGCGTCTTATGAATCGATGAAAGTCCGAGTACTCGAGCAAATCGAACGAGTCTTTCGTCCTGAATTCCTCAACCGCCTCGACGAAACGATCATCTTCCGCCACTTGGATATTAATGATCTGAAACAAGTCATTGATTTGGAATTAGCGAAAGTCCGTGAACGACTGGCGGATATGAATATTGCACTGGAATTAACCGACGACGCAAAAGAGTATCTCGTCAATGCGGGATCTAACACGGATTACGGCGCACGGCCATTGCGACGGGCCATTGAAAGCCGTATCGAAGATCCTCTTTCAGAGGAATTACTTAAAGGCGAATTCGAGGGCAAAAATAAGATCGTAGTTGACGCTATTTGGGACGATGATCACGAACGAATCACCCGTCTTGATTTCCAAGGTACGTTTTTCGAGAAAATTGTTGCCAACAATGATGAAGACAGCGGCGACACAGAAGCCGTCGCGACAAAACCTAAACGCAAAACGAAAGCCAAGGCAAAAGCCAAAGTGAAGCCTAAGGCTAAACCCAAAGCGAAGCCTAAATCTGCACCCGAGTAGAGTCCGAACGGTAGGCTCTTTCCCCCCCAGTGTGTGTTTGCTTAGTGACGGATCACGGTAACCCCATCAGCCCCTACGCTACCGTTGATTTGTTGTGAAACCTTGCCACGCCTGTGCTGCGCTCGAACGGGAATCGTTAATACCGGTATTTTCGTTAAGAATCCCTTAAGTTCTCTATGTTAACAAGCCGAAGAATTGTAGAAGGTTCGGTTGTGCGCTAAGTTTGATGCTCGTACCAATCTTTCACAAACACGGAACAAACCATTCCGCTTTTAGGCTGCTCATGAACTCGGTCGATACGACGGTAACCCCAGCGACACCACCCAACTCCTTGCGTTCTCACGGCCTACTGCGCAATGTCACCAATATCGGTACAAACTTTGTCTACCAACTCGGTGACTTAACGCTATTTACTGGACAGATCCTGAAGTGGTCTTTCCGACACAAAATGCGACCCGGTACACTCGTCAGCGCCTGTTTTCAAATCGGAGTGCTGAGCCTGCCTGTCATCGCACTAACGGGTCTCTTTATTGGAATGGTCCTTGCTGTTCAAAGCCATTTTCAATTTAGCCAAATCGGAATGGAAAACCATATGGGCGCTGTCATTAACATGACGCTCGTCCGAGAACTTGGGCCCGTATTGGCCGCAACGATGCTAGCTGGCCGCGTAGGTAGTGCTATGGCTGCAGAATTAGGGACCATGCGAGTCACCGAGCAAATCGATGCGTTGGAAAGCATGGGGATCAATCCCGTTCATCATTTAGTCGTGCCCCGCGTCGTCGCTGCCCTACTGCTTATCCCTACACTCACGATTATGGCAGATTTCATGGGGATCTTTGGCGGGTTTGCCTATAGCTATTTGGCTCTCGATGTTGACCCCCACCTATATTTTCAACATTCGCGAGATTTTGTCAGTGGCTGGGATCTACTCACTGGGCTCATTAAAAGCCTGTTCTTTGGATGTACGATTGCTATCGTCAGCTGCTACCACGGATTTCATTGCCAAGTAGGTGCGAAAGGGGTAGGACGCGCTGCCACATCCGCCTTTGTCATTAGCTTTGTATTAATCCTCGGGGTTGATCTAATTCTTGGAATGGGAATCGACCGACTCTTCCTCCCAATGCAAACTGGAGGAAACTTCTTACTATGAGCTCACAACCGCCACTCCAATCATCGCCCAGTCAGCAGAGTAACAACCCTTGTGTCTCCCCCCTCGTAGAAGTCCGCCAACTGTGCGTGAGTTTTGAAAAACGAATGGTACTACAAGACATAACCCTAGAGGTCCGTCGCGGTGAGACCCTGGCAATCATTGGTGAAAGTGGCTGTGGTAAAACTGTGCTATTAAAATCACTGATTGGTTTGATCCAAGGCCAAGCGGGCACGGTTCACTTTGACGGGGTAAATTTATGTCAAACAACAAGCGCTGAATTAGCGCATCTACGAACTCGCACCGGTTTCGTTTTTCAAGGTGCAGCGTTGTTTGATAGCTTAACGGTTGCGGAGAACATCGCGTTTCCAATACGACAGTCCAACTCACAAATCACTTCCGACACAGTATTATGTAACAAGGATATCATGTCGCTTGTTATAGAAAGCTTACGGGAAGTTGGCTTAGCTGACAACGTTTCCCAGCGTTACCCAATGGAAATCTCCGGCGGGATGCGAAAAAGAGTAGCTATCGCTCGAGCTAACATCCTCAAGCCAGATCTTATGCTCTATGACGAGCCCACCACCGGATTAGACCCTATTGCCAGTGATGTTATCAATGAACTCATTATGCGATCTCGACTCCAACACACCGTGACTAGCGTCATCGTGACGCACGACATGAAAACAGCGCGTAAGGTCGCCGATCGAGTCATTATGCTGCAGCCCATTGATCGCTTAACGGGAGACGATGCACAAATTATTTTTGATGGACCACCCAGTGTTTTAGACCGTCACACCGATCTACGAATTACACAATTTATCCATGGTGAAGCTGGCCAACGGCTTGTCGAACTAAGTCACGGGTAAGGAATCTATACAACCAATGAATGACAAACGAAATAAACTGATGGTAGGAGGTGTGATGATGCTTGGTATCAGCGTCACGTCTACACTTGTGTTTATATTTGGAGCGATACCTACATTCGGAACTGCCTACCATGAAATGCAGATCGAATTTCCAGCCACTCCCGGTGTACACAAAAATACAACGGTGCAAAAAAACGGCGTTCAAATCGGGCGGGTACTTGCGATCGACCTGCAAGACACCGGCGTCGTACTAACGCTCTCAATCGATGAAGGCGTCACTTTACGTTATCACGATATTTGCCGCATCAAAATGGGATCGTTATTGACGGGTGAAGCAATTTTGGAATTCTCTATCGCTACACCAAGTGAGCGGCTACGCTACTTTGACGTAAACAACGACGGTCTGCTTGACGAACAGGAAACCAATCAAAGCCAAGCAGCGGTCCCTGCTGGCGGCAACCTCAGTCTTGGTACCGTTGTCGTTGACCCATTGTCAGCGTTACTTGCCATGCAACAGAACATGACCGATACCTTCGCCTCTATACAACGTGCAGGCGGAGGCATTGATCAAGCGGCCAACGAGTTCACCACCCTTATAAAAAGTCTAAATAGCTCGTTTTCTGATAATGAGGGTGACCTCAAAAAAGCAGCACGTAAAACAGCAGATGCGATGACTCGATTTGCAACCGCGATGACCGCTATAGATAACATCGTTGGCGACCCCCAAGTGACCACCAAACTCAAACAAGCGGTCCAACAATTCCCTGTTATCTTGCAACAAGCGAGTGATACGATGGACAGTGTACAGATCACGATGAAACAATTCGAATCTGTGGGTGAACAGGCTCAAGTCAATTTAGAGCACTTGCAAAGATTCACACAACCATTGGGTGAGCGAGGAGAACAACTCGTGGAATCTATCACGTCCTCGGTCGAAGATTTTGATAGTCTCGTAACAAAAATGGATCAAATGGTAACCACCTTAAACAATTCAAGCGGCAGCTTACACAAACTTATTCATGATGATGAACTGTATGACCAAATTCGCCGCACTTCGATGAACGTCGAGGACGCCACCAAACGACTGCGGCCAATCATGAATGACTTAAGAATCTTTGCCGACAAAATAGCAACCGACCCGCGACAACTTGGAGTCAGCGGTGCACTGAATCGCCGACCTAGCGGAACCGGCGTTAAATCACCTCTCTGGTAGTCACCCGGTATTAACGCTGTAATCCGCTGACGACGAATTACCTAGGGCGCGGAGTCCTGTTTGCAGGAGTTGTGACGCGGGGCTGCGGATACAATGTTCGCAAATTCCTAGGTTGCACTGGTACTGTCGTTACAATCCCTTGGCGAACCCGTTGACGCAGCTGATTTCCACGGTCGACCAGTTCTTTATTGGTTTTGAGACGTAGTGGCGTTAATTTAAATTCGACTAACCGTTCGTCGCGAAACTCGGATCGCACTAGGTTTTCAGTAATGAAATC
>Ga0302117_10000398_pt1 | contig 18484 bp, 14 predicted proteins | sample AG5_322_MG_FD_203112 | JGI IMG/M metagenome (GOLD analysis project Ga0302117, IMG submission 203112) | Marine microbial communities from Western Arctic Ocean, Canada - AG5_32.2 | ecosystem: Environmental > Aquatic > Marine > Oceanic | place: Canada: Western Arctic Ocean | collected 2017-10-01 | reverse complement strand
AACTTCCTGGGGCAGGTCGCGGAAATCATGGACAATCTCGAACATCCGCCGTTGTACCACAACACTTGGGGCGACGCGGTGATGTGCGTGTTCAAAACGGTGACCGACGCGGGCATCTTTGCTCTCAAGCTGCGTGATCTCGTGCGTGGGTCGGACTGGAGCCAGTGGGACCTTCCCGAATTGAGCATTCGCATCGCTCTGCATTGCGGTCCGGTGTTCCCCTGTTACGACCCGGTGCTCAAGAAGCGCACCTTCAACGGCGCCCACGTTAATCGCACCGCCCGCATCGAGCCGGTCGCTGAGGAGGGCCAGATCTATTCCAGCGAGGCGTTTGCGGCCATCGCGACCGCGGATGGCGTCGAGGAATTCATTTGCGACTATGTCGGCACCAAACAGCTCGCCAAGAAATATGGAGCCATTCCGGTATTCCTCGTGCGTGAGACCGCGCAATCCTGAATCATTGGCGGACCCTTCAAAATCACACGCAGCGGTCCGCGCGCTGTTCGGAGTCCCTTTCATGATGAAACAAATAAACTTCATACTTCTCGCGCTGATCGCGGTCTTCGCGTTTCCCCTCTTCGCCCGGTCCGCCGAGCGGACCCACGTGGTGTTCATGATTGGAGAGAAGAACTATGGCACTGCGCAAAGTCTGCCGGCATTTGCCAAAGAGTTTCTCGGCGATTGGAAATGCACGTTTGTCCACGCCGACAAAAAAGACCCGAATCATTTCCCTGGTTTGGAGGCGCTTGCGGACGCTGATTTATTAGTGTTGAGCGTTCGCCGCCGAACGCCGACGAAGGAGCAAATGGCGCTCGTTCGCAGGCACCTGTCGATGGGCAAGCCATTGGTCGCCATCCGAACCGCCAGTCATGCCTTTGGCGCGAAGGCTCCGGACGCCGACCACGAGGCCTGGGACACGTTTGATGTGGATGTGCTTGGGGCGACTTACGCGCGCGCGCATCCCGATCATCCCCGGACTTTTGTCCGGGTTTCAAAGACGGCCTTGAACCATCCCGTGCTCAAAGGCGTTTCGACTGAGGAAACCCGAGTCATCTCTCACCTCTACAAACATCGCGATCTTCGAAAGGAGGCAGTTCCGCTGGTCTATGGGCGTGTGGCCGGCGTCGCTCGAATGGAGCCGGTGGCCTGGGTGAACACGGCGGCCGGCCGCAGGGTGTTCTACACCTCGCTGGGCGACGTAAATGATTTCAAGACCCCGCTGTTCCGGCGGCTCCTGCTTAACGGCATTTCTTGGACGTTGGGAGAATCCGCGAATTAGTCAGGCGACCGGCCGGCTGCGGAGACCGTTCTTCCGGCGCCTTCGTTTCCGTTGACGCCTTCGCGGCCGTATGCGAAGCAAACTACCGGTCACCTAATCAATTCTCACGAATGACATCCAATCACGCTCACCAATCGAATGCCGGCCGCCGCGCCTTTCTCGCGGACACCGGCATGGGCTTCACTGGGCTGGCTTTGGGCGGGATGTTGTTCAAGGACGGCGTGGCCAGGGCGCAGAATTCCGGGCCTGGGTGGCGAGCTCCCGACGGATCCCATCACGCCGAGCCCAAAGCCAAATCGGTCATCTGGATTTTTCTGATCGGAGGCGCCAGTCACCTGGAAAGTTTCGATGTCAAACCCGCCCTGAACCGGCACGCGGGCAAGACCATCGACGCCGCCGGCTACGCGTCCCTGCTCAACCCGGATTTGGTGAATCGAAATCTGGGCGCCGTGCAGTCCCAGAAGCGCGGCATCTACAAGAGCATCTTCCCATTGTCGACCGGGTACAAGACCTACGGCCAAAGCGGACTTGTGGTGAGCGACTGGTTTCCGCATCTGGGGCGTTGCGCAGACGATCTGGCGGTCGTCCGGTCGATGTGGACGCAGGACAACAATCACGGAGCGCAACTGACTTTTCACACGGGGCGCAATAGTCGCGAAGGAGCGTTTCCCACCGTTGGCTCCTGGGTCAGCTATGGTCTCGGAACGGCCAATGAGAATCTTCCCCAGTTTGTCGTGCTGGGGGAGCCCAGCGCCGATTGCTGCGGCGCCGCCTGGACGCACGGTTCCTCCTACCTGGGACCACAGCACTCCGGTGTGAAACTCAAGGTCGATCCGAAAAATCCGCTTCCCTTCATGCGCCCCGCCGACCCGACCATGAGCCTGGAAGAGCAGGCGCGGAACTTTGGTCTACTCGGCCAACTCAATCGCCTTGCCGGGGTGGAGTATCCCGACGACCAGGACTTGCAGGCGCGAATCAAGTCCTACGAACTGGCGTTTCAAATGCAGACCGCCGTGCCGGACGTCGTGAAATTCGACAAAGAAAGCAAAGCCGTCGTCGAGTCCTACGGGATCAATGAAAAGGAGACCAAGGCGTTTGGCCAGAAATGCCTGACTGCGAGGCGGTTGGTGGAGCGCGGCGTGCGTTTCATTCAGCTTTTTCATGGCCACACAGGCAGCGCGGGCGCCTGGGACTCGCACACGAATATCAAGGTCAATCACACCCGGCTTTGCAAGCAGATCGACAAGCCGATCGCGGGTTTGATCGCCGACTTGAAGCAGCGCGGTTTGCTCGATGAAACGCTGGTGCTGTGGGGCACGGAATTCGGTCGCACGCCCGGCGCGGATTTGCTCGGCCGCAAAGTAGGCACAGGACGAGACCACCATCCGCACGGCTTTTCTGTGTTTTTCGCCGGCGGCGGGACGAAGCCCGGCATTGTTCACGGAGCCACCGACGAGATAGGTTTTCACGCAATCGAGGATCGTCATTATGTGACGGATATCCATGCGACCGTCCTGCATCAGATGGGGCTGGATTCCCGGAAGCTGGAAGTCCCCGGTCGCAAGCGGCTGGAGATCGATCACGGCGAACCCATCCACGGCATCCTGGCTTGAGCGCTAGGAGCCTTAATTCCTTCCGCAAGTCACATTTATGAAACGAATCCACTGCTTCTTTTTCGCTTTTTTGGCCCACGTTTTCGCGACGGTCGCGATCGGGCAGGCCGATACAGAGTTTACGCGCGTTGAGGATGTTATCTACGGTCGAAAGCATGGCGTGGCGTTGACGCTGGATATTCTGCGGCCCGAGAAATCAAACGGTCACGGTGTGATATTCATTGTCAGTGGGGGTTGGTATTCAGCCAAGCGCGCCATTCGGCCCAAAGCGTATTCGGAGTTTCTGGATCGCGGATATACGCTCTTTGCGGTGGTGCACGGCTCTCAGCCAAAATTCCAGATTCCAGAGATTGAAAAAGACATTCATCGCGCGGCGCGGTTCATTCGGCACAACGCCCGGAAATATGGGATCAATCCGGACAAGCTGGGCGTCACGGGCGGCAGCGCCGGCGGACATCTTTCACTGATGCTCGCCACACGCGGGGCGGCGGGAGATGCGCAGGACAAGGATAAGGTCGAGCGTGAGTCGAGCGCAGTTCAGGCGGTCGCCTGCTTCTTTCCGCCGACCGATTTTCTAAATTATGGACGCGAGGGCGAAGATGCCGTGGGAGTCGGGACCCTGAAGAATTATAAAGCGGCGTTTGGTCCCACGATCGCGACGGTCGAGGGACGTCAACGGCTGGGCAGGGCCATTTCACCCGTCAACTTTGTGTCTGAAAAGACGCCGCCGGTTCTCATCATTCACGGAAATGCCGATAATTTGGTCCCGATCCAACAAGCTGAGGTTTTCTTGAAAAAGTGTGAGGAGAACGGTGTGCTGTCGAAGCTGGTCACGCGAGATGGCAAGGGGCACGGCTGGAAGGGAATTGATCAAGATATGCTGGTTCTGGCCGACTGGTTCGACGTGCATCTCAGGGGGAAGGCGTTGGACTCAAAATAGTCTTGGGCGCTGTCGGACGTTGATCGACCGCGAATGGCAATCTATTCTATCGGCATGCCCATTTACGAATTTCATTGCGACGCCTGCGACAAGGACTCGGAGGTCCTCGTGCGCAGTTCCGACTGGAAAGGCACGCGCTGCCCGCATTGCCGGTCGGTCAAACTTTCCAAGAAGCTCTCCGTGTTTGCTTCGGCGGGCGGCGGCCAGGACGAGGCGCCCTCCTGCTCCGGCAACCCCAGCGCTTGCGGCCGCTGTGGGGAGAATTGACTTCGCCGTTGCCTTTTATCGGCCATCTGAAATCCGCGATTTGAAATTTCAGATCTGTCACTCTCCAATCCAAATGAAAACGCCGTCCCGCTTTGCCAGCGGGACGGCGTTTGTGATTGAAATGGGATTCGCGGCTATTTGGACCGGGCGACCCGGGCGTTCTTGCCGATGCAGAACAACTTCCAGTTGTTGCGAATGAACAGCTGGCCCTGCGACACCACGATCGTGGAGCGAGTGTTGTTGTCGCCATCACGGCCCATCGCCACTTCTCGGATGAGCTTGCCGCTCTTGGCGCTCACAATCGAAACGTTGGCGGCGTGATCCACGCAATAGACCTTGCCGTCGGCGACGGTGGGTGATGCGCGCCAGAGTTTGCGATGGTCGGGCAGCGTCAACGTCCACTTCACCTTGCCGGTCTTGGGATCAACGCGGGAGAGCGTTTCATCACGCAGCTTGTCCGCGATGATGAAGAAGTCGCCGTCGGAGAAAGTCGGTGTGCAGACGTCGGCGGTAAGCTCACGGGGATTGGAGGTCCAGGCCAGCGCGGAGTCGTTCAGTGTTCCTGAAAGACCCGCCTTCACGGCATAGATCGACCCTCCCTTGGGCGCGCTGGCAAGCACGACGCCGCCGCCGATGCCGGGCGAGGGAACCAGTCGCCAATAGGGTTCGCGCCTCGGATTCCAATTTCCCCAGCGCCAGAGTTCCTTGCCGGTCTTCGGATCATGCCCGGTCAGGCAGTCGCCGCCGACGATGACAATTTCCTTGCGGCCGTTGTGTTCAAAGGGAACGGGCGTTGTGAAGGCCTCAAGGGATTCCAACTTGGCCGTGCTCGGACGGACGTGTTTCCACTTGGTTTTGCCGGTCTTCGGATTCATCGCCAACAAGTAGGACTCGGCTCCGACCGCGCCTCGACCGCTGGCGGGCTCGTTGCGCTGAAGCACCTGAAGGTAAAGCGTCCCCTCAAAAAGAATTGGGCTGGTTGAGAAGGTCCATCCGAACGCAAAGTCGCCGTAGTCTTTCTGGATGTTGCGGTCCCAGACTTTCTTGCCCGAGAAGTCGTAGGCCACGAGATCGCCGTTGCCGTAGAAGTAGATTGCAACCTGTCCGTCGGTCACGGGCGAATTGGAGGCGTAATTGCTTTTTCGGTCCTGGCTCACGCCCTTGGCGATGATGTGGTTCCAGAGGATCTCGCCGGTCTTGCGATCGAGCGCTGCGGCGTTGAGTGTGCCGGCCTTCTCGTCTGTCGTGGAGATAAAAACATGGTCGCCCCAAATGATTGGCGTCGCGGCGGCCAATCCGGGCATTTCGGTCGACCAAACGACGTTCTTGGTCTTGCTGAAATCGTCGGGCAGGTTCCTCTCAGTGGAGGAGCCGTTGTGATGGGGGCCGCGCCATTGAGGCCAGTTTTCGGCGACAGCCGAGAGGGAAATGGACAGCGCGAGCGCCGCCAACATTGCTTTTTTCATTTTCATAATTCGTTCCGCTCCGAGGAATGGGGTTTTCAATCTGGACTGGATTATTCGCAAAAACCTTCAACTCAAAAGGAAAAAATCCAGCCCGGTATAAACGCTCGATTGCTCCGATAAGTTGCGTAAAGCCGGTAAAAATAGGTGTGTTTACAGGCTTGCAAATTGAACACGCGGGCCGCAAATTCCATCTCCCTTGAAAGAGGCGACCTCAGGCGTGCCCGGGATTGGGATCTCGAAGCCTGACTTGGAGTCGTCGAAAACAGAAAAATCGAACAAACATTATTATGAAAAAACTCCTCCAATTCCTCACCGTGGCCGCCTTGGCATTTGCTGTGGCCACACCGACCTTTGCGGCTGACAAACCAAAGAAGAAGGGCAACGCCGGTCCTCGCACCATCAGCGGTGAAGCGGTTTGCCCGAAATGCACGCTCAACGATGAAGGCGCCGAATGTGGCCAAGCCATCCGCACCACCCGCAAGGACAAGGCCGGCAAGGAAGTCACCCGCATTTTTTACGTCGTTGGCGACCTCGCCAAGGAAAACCACGGCATCTTTTGCAAGGGCAATAAGAAAGCCACGGTCACCGGCACGATGAAGCGGGAAGGCAAAGGCAAAGACGCCAAGATAATCGTCACCGCGACCAAGGTTTCGGAAGGCATCGTCAAAGGCAAGGGCAAGGGCAAGGGCAAAAAGAAGAAGGACGCCTAAGGCGCAGCGTTTGACCTGATCAAACTCTTTCACATCCCGCCGCTGGCTTTAAGCCTCGGCGGGATTTTTTTGTCCACCTCGATCTCGCTGGGGCGGCGGAACTGGATTACGAATGGCTGATTGCGCGTTATCTCGCGGAGTGAAAGACTGCCGACATGAAAGTGATTCTCGATTTGTGTGTCGTTCCCATGGGGGTTGGCGTTTCGGTTTCGAGGCACGTTGCCGCCTGTGAAACCGTGCTCAAGGAGGCCGGATTGAAAACCCATTTGCACGCCTACGGCACGAATATCGAGGGTGACTGGGATGAGGTCTTTGCCGCGGTCAAGCAGTGCCATGAGGCGGTGCATGAAATGGGGGCGCCGCGGATTACGACCACCATCAAAGTCGGCACGCGCGTCGATCGCGACCAGACCATGGAGGACAAGGTGCGCAGTGTGGAACGAAAGCTCGCCTAGATGGGGCTCGCGGCGCTCATCATCTGGTTCATGTTTCTGCTCCTGGCGGTGGTGCTGTCGGGCGGGATCTTTTTACAGCGAGGTCGGCGCGGGTTGAAGTGGGCTGTGTTGCCGCTGTTGGGAGCCGCTCTGACCTTTGCGTTTGTCTCGGTCGTCATTGGATTTCTGGAGCAGGAGGGCTACTCCAAGTCGATCGGGTTTGTGTTCACCATGGGAATTGGCGTGACGGGCCTCTTCATCTTTGGAGCCGGAGTCACGAAATTGCGCCGATAGGATCGGGTTGGGTGTGAAATTTGGGAGTCATTATCTAGAAATGGAGTCAGTAAATGGCATTTCCAAATGGTCCTGTCGTTAGGATATCGCATTGAATCAGGACTGATTTGTAATAATGCGATCCTCACAGAAGTCAAAAATTGACATTCGAAGGTCAAGACCGCCTATTCCGTTACTGCGTTCATTGGCGCAATGTGAGATCAGATTCAACACCGTTTGAGAGCTTGATTTATGGAAACACGAGAACTTGGAAAGACTGGCCTCCAGTTGCCCATAGTCGGATTTGGCGCGTCCTCACTGGGGCAGGAATTTCGCCAGGTGCGCCTGGATGAGGCTTTGAAAAGCGTGCATACCGCCCTCGAGTTGGGCATGAACTTCATCGACACCTCGCCGTTCTATGGTCGCGGCATGAGCGAAGTGATGCTCGGCATTGCGTTGCGCGACGTGCCTCGTGACAGTTACACGCTCGGCTCCAAGCTGGGTCGCTACGATTTGGACCATTTCGATTTCTCGGCCAAACGCGTGTCGGAGAGCGTCGACGTCAGCCTCCATCGTCTGGGCACGGATCATCTGGATATCATCCTCTGCCACGACATTGAGTTCGTGCCGATGCAGCAGATCGTCGACGAGACGATCCCGGCGATTCAGAAGATTCGCGACCAGGGCAAGGTGCGCTTCATCGGGATCAGCGGTTATCCTCAGAAGATTTTCAAATCCATCATCGATCAGATTGGCGTGGATTGTGTGCTGAGCTACAACCAGTACACCCTGCAGAACACGCGCTTCGTCGACGAGACCGTGCCCTATCTGAAGGACAAGGGCGTTGGCGTCATGAATGCCGGCCCATTCAGCGCGCGGCTGCTCACGAACGCGCCCCTGCCGCCGTGGCTGAAGGAGCCTGAGGAGGTTAAGGCCGCCGCCCGGGCCGCCGCCGCGCTCTGCGAAAGTCGCAGCGTCGACATCGCCCAACTGGCGCTGCAATTCTCCATTGCCAATCCGGATGTCACAACAACGGTTTCAGGGAGCGCCAATCCGGACAATATTCGCAAGTGGGCCAAATGGGCCGCTGAGCCGATGGATATGGAATTGCTTGCCGATGTGCAGAAGATCTTTGAGCCGGTGAAGAACCTCGGGCATGCTGAGGGTTTGCCGGAGAATAATTGAAGTTGAGCCCGTGGAATTTCAGGACTTCATCCAACTTGGCGAACAGGAGCCGCGCCTCCGCTTCCTCTTAATCGGAGGCTGGGCCGTCGCCGCGCATGGCCATACGCGTCCCACTCACGATGTGGATTTCATGGTTTCCCGGGCAGATCGAGAAACGTGGACGCAGCGGGTCGAGGATGCCGGCCTCACGAGGTTCGCCGCGCAAGATCAATTTGCCCAGTATACGCAGCCGGATGGCGATGGCTTTGATCTGATGTTCGTCAGCCCTGAGACGTTCGAGAAAATGTGGCCGGCGTCAGTCGATGCGGATTTCAATGGCGTCTCGGCGCGCGTGCCTTGCCTCGATCATCTGATCGCCCTGAAATTACACGCGCTCAAACAGGCTTTGCCTCATCGAACCTCGAAGGATATGGAAGACGTTGAATTGATGATTCAACGAAACGAGGTCAATCTCCGTTCCGAGCGTTACGAAGAACTTTTTCTGAAACATGGAACCCGTGAAATATACGACACCTTCCTCCGACTCTGCTGAATTGCGCGATGGGCCCTTGCCTGACCTGGACTTCGACCTTCCCGATATGACGGGCGCGCCGAGGAATCCGCCGCGGGTTTCCATCGCGACAATGATGGAGAGAAATCGCCAATTGCGTCAGATGTTTCCGGACGGGTTGCCCACAGCTGAAGAGCGTTGGAAGCGCAAAACAGGCGAGGAATTCAAACTCTAGAAAATTTCAAATTTCATGAAAGCAATCGAACTTACCGAACCGAAGAAATTTACTCCGATTGACATCGATGAGCCGGGCAAGCCGGGCGCCGGTCAGGCGCTCGTGCGCGTCCATCGTATCGGCATTTGCGGCACGGACTATTCCGGTTACCTCGGCAAGATGCCCTTCTTCAGCTACCCCCGCATCCCCGGGCATGAATTGGGCGTCGAGGTCCTCGAAGTCGCGGACGGCGTGACCAATGTCAAACCGGGCGACCGTTGCAGCATCGAGCCCTACATGAATTGCGGCGAATGCTATGCCTGCCGCAAGGGCGCGAGCAACTGCTGCGAGAAGCTCAAAGTCATCGGTGTGATGGAGGATGGCGGCATGCGTGAACGATTTTTGGTGCGCGCTCAAAAGCTCCACCCTTCCGAGAAGCTGTCCTATGAGCAGTTCGCGTTGGTCGAGACGCTCGCGATTGGCTGCCATGCGACCGACCGCGGCGCGCCCGCCAAGGGCGATCATGTCCTGATCATCGGCGCGGGGCCGATCGGCCTGGCGACGCTGGAATTTACCCGCCTGACCGGAGTGACCGTCACGGTAATGGACATGGTCGAGTCCCGCCTGCAATTCTGCAAAGACACCTACGGCGTCGCCCACACCGTGCAGTTCAAGGGAGATGGCTCGGAAGCCGATCAAATCAAGGAGATCACCGGAGGCGATCGCTACTCTGTCGTCACCGACGCAACGGGCAACAACAGGTCGATGTCCAACGCGATGAGCTATGTCGCGCAAACCGGTTCCCTTGTTTACGTCGGCATCACGACCCAGGAAGTTAGCTTCCTGCATCCGACGCTGCATAAGCCGGAGATGACCATCAAGGCCAGCCGCAACGCCCTGCCGCGCGATTTCGGCCGGATTATTTCATTGATTGAGGACGGCACGATCAACACCGATCCCTGGGTCACCCACCGCACGACTTTTGAAAACATGATTGGTGAATTTGAAGGCTTCACTCGCCCCGAAACGGGCGTCATCAAGGCCATCGTCGAAGTCGTCTGAACCCGGAATTAATCGACCCCAGATGGACACAGATGGACACATATCAAGACCGGTGTCGCCTGTTGGCGAAGCGTCGCGTCCTTTGATGGGTACGGACCTGCCTTTGTATTCCTATCTGTGTCTATCCGTGTCCATCTGTGGTTAAAAAGAGAAAGAATTTATGAGCAACGAAACGAACAACAAATGTGTCACCCTCGGACTTGAACCCAGCTTTGGCTTTGGTGATCGCATCGGCCTGGCCACGCCCGGCCATGTGGCTTCGATGAATCTCGCTGGCGGAGGCATTCAACCCATCTACCCCCAACAGTCCATTCGCGAAATGGCGCGCACGGGCCGCGAGCCTGCAGGCGTCATGGCTGACGCCATGAACGGAGCCGCCGCCGCTGGCTGGACCGGGAAGATCGGCGCTGACGCGGATCACTTGAAGACGCCCGAGGATGTCGACCGCACCGCCGTCGCCGGCTTCACCTTCTTCACGATCGATCCCTCGGATCACGTGGACGAGCATTCCGACGGCTACGACGAGGCGACCCTTCGCGACAAGTTTGCAGCCGTGCGCGACCAGATTGATTGGATCGACATTTACCTCGGCAAGACCGTCAAGCTCGCGACCGGCGCGGAGATCAACTTCGACGAAGAGGCCTGCATGCGCTGCGCGGTCAAATACGGCATCGCGCTGAACAAGGCGGTCGCGCTGGCCGACTACATCAAGCAGGTTCAGGAAGGCGCCGGCCGCGATTATGAAATCGAGCTGAGCGTCGACGAGACCGAGCAGCCCACGACCCTGGCCGAGCATTACATCGTGGCTAAACAATGCGTCACTCGCGGCATGAAGCTCGTCAGTCTGGCGCCGCGCTTCATTGGCGACCTGGAAAAGGGCGTCGATTACAAGGGCGATGTGGACGCGCTGGAAGCTTCGTTGAACGACCACTCCGCCATTGCCGAGGAGTTGGGTCCCTACAAGCTCAGCCTGCATTCGGGATCCGACAAGATCTCGATGTATCCCGCGCTGGCCCGCGCCACGAAGGGGCAGTTCCACGTGAAGACCGCCGGCACGAGTTACCTCGAGGCGTTGCGCGTGGTGGCTCGGCACGATGAAGCTTTATTCCGCAAGATCGTGGATTTCGGCCGCGAGCGTTACGAAACCGACAAGGCGACCTACCATGTTTCAGCGACGTTGGCTGACGCGGCTCCGGCGTCGGAGATCGGCGACATCAAGGAACTGGAGCGTCAGTATCTCGAACTTTGGGAAGAAGTTCCCGAGGGACTCGGCTTTACCAAGCCGGGTCGGCAGATTCTGCATTGCACCTTCGGTTCGACGCTGACGCACGCCGACTTCGGCCCGGCCGTTCGCGGCGTGCTGGAGGCGCATCCCGATTCCTACACCGAGATTCTGGAAGACCACTTTGCGCGGCACCTGCGGGCGTTGAACGCGGGAATGTGAGCCAATTCCCTATTTCTCAACCACGAATGAACACCAATTCACACGAATGAATCGGGCGCTACCCAAGCCGATTCAGCGTTTTGCGGCATCTTCCATATACGCATGATCAACCAACTCTCCGCTCTGAAAATCATCCCTGTCGTGGCTCTCGACTCCGCAGACGACGCGGAGCCGCTTGCTGACGCGCTCGTGGCTGGCGGGCTGCCAGTCGCGGAGATCACTCTGCGCACGGACGCGGCCCTGGAGGCTATTCGGAAGTTGCGCGACCGCGACGATCTGCTGGTTGGCTCCGGCACGGTGCACTCAGCCGCGCAGGCGGAAGCGTCGGTCGAGGCTGGCGCGAAGTTTGTCGTCACTCCGGGATTCAATCCGAAGACCGTCGCGTGGTGCGTCGAGAATAACGTCCCCATATTTCCCGGCATATCCAGCCCGACCGATCTGGAATCCGCCCTGGAGCACGGCCTTGAAGTCGTGAAGTTCTTTCCCGCCGAAACGTTGGGCGGGGTGAAGACGCTCAAGGCCTTCAGCGGGCCGTATGGCGGGATGAAATTCATCCCCACCGGCGGCATTGGCGTGGGCAATCTTGCCGATTATCTCAGCCTTGCCTGCGTCGTTGCCTGCGGCGGCAGTTGGATGGTAAAACCCTCGCTCTTTGCCGATGGAAACTTTGGCGAAGTTGAAAAACTGACGCGCGAAGCCGTCAATCTGGCGAATGCCATTTAGCGCAACCACGAATGAACACGAAGACACACCAATGGAAAGGGAGACCCTTCTCGATTCGTGTTCATTCGTCGTTGAAATGATTTCAGACCGCAAACCAGACACACAGTAATCATGAAAAGAAACCTCGCTCTGCTGCTCGCATCGTTATTCGCCTGGACGGCCGGCGCCGCCCAGGATCGACTCCATTTCAAAGGCAAGGAAGGCCCCGGCAAGGGTAAGAAAATCGTGCTCATTGCGGGCGACGAGGAATACCGCACTGAGGAAAGCTGTCCCATGCTCGGCAAGATCCTCAGCCAGCGGCACGGCTTCGATTGCGTCGTGCTCTTCTCCCTCGATCCGACCGGCAAATACATCGATCCGAACAACCAGACCAGCATGATCGGCGTCGAGGAGATCGCCGACGCCGATCTGGTGATCATCGGCACACGATTTCGTCGGTTGAACGACGACCAGTATGCGAAGTTTGCGGCCTACCTGAACGCCGGCAAGCCGATCATGGGTTTCCGCACATCCACCCACGCCTTCAGCGGCGGCGGCAAGACAGGCGATTTCAAATGGTCGGAATTCGGCCTCAAGATTCTCGGCGAAAGATGGGTCAGCCATCACGGAAAGCATAAGGTCCAGGGCGCGCGCGGCGTCATTGAAAAGAAGCACGCGGGTCATGCGGTTCTGAACAGCGTTGAGGATGTCTTTGGAACGTCCGATGTCTATGGCGTCGTGAATCTCGACGAGAACAAGGCGAAGGTCCTGCTTCGCGGCGCGGTGACCGAGACGCTGGACCCGGCCTCCAAGCCCATCGCCGGTGAGAAGAATAATCCCATGATGGCCGCGGCCTGGCTGCGCGAATACACCTCGCCCAACGGCAAGGCCAAGGGCCAGGCTTTTTGCACCACTTTGGGAGCGTCCGAGGATTTCCGCAGCGCCGACCTGCGCCGGTTGATCGTTAACGTGTCCTACCACCTGACCGGGTTGAACGTCCCGGAGCGCGCCGATGTGCGTTACGTCGATCCTTTCCCGACGACGTTCTACACCTACATTCGCGCGAAGGATTACTACAAGAACCGCAATCTTCAGGTCAGCGACTTCGAGCTTGGGAAAACGGCCGCGACCGGCTTGCCGAAGGCGCCGGCTCAACCTCAGAAGTCAAAAGGCAAGGCCAAGGCTGCCGACAAAAAGAAGCCCGCTCCGAAGCCCCAAGCCAAGGCCAAGGCCAAGGCCAAAAAGAAACGGTTGGGCCCGGCGGAGAAGGACGACACCACTTACGCCCAACCGGCGAAAGCAAAGTCCAAAGCAGCCTCGGTTCAACTCCCGTCTCCTCCCGCGAAGGGCGAGCGCATTGTTCTGCTTGGCAGCATGCTCGGCGAACGGATGCTGCATTTCGGCCACTTTGAGACCGAGCTTCATAAGCGATTCCCGACCGAGGACCTGATCATTCGTAATATGTGCAACCCCGGCGACACGCCCGGTTTCCGCGCCCATTCCAGCCGCACCGATCCCTGGGCCTTTCCCGGCGCCGAGAAGTTTCATCCCGAGCTGGCCACTCACTACGGCATCGGCCACTACCCGAGCCAGGACGAATGGCTCACCGAACTCAAGGCCGACACTATCGTCGCTTTCTTCGGCTATAACGAATCCTTCGACGGACTGGAGAAACTCGCCAACTTCAAGGCCGAGCTTTCCGCCTGGATCGATCACACCCATTCGCTCTCCTACAACGGCAAGACTGCGCCGAAGATTGTCCTCGTGACGCCGATCGCTTTTGAGGATCGCTCGGCCGACTACGATCTCCCCAAAGGTTCTGAAGAGAACAAGCGTCTCGCCGCCTACGCGAAGGCGGTTCAGGAAGTCGCGAAAGTAAAGAACGTCGGAATCGTTGATGTATTTTCGATCTCGAAGAAATGGTTCGCGGCGAAGGGCTCCAAGCTCACGATCAATGGCTGTCATCTCGGCGATGCGGGCTATGCGAAGCTCGCGCCGGTTCTCGCCGATTCGATCTTCGGCAGGAGCGGCGTTTCCACGATCGCGCCGACTTCCCAGTTGCGCACGGCGGTGAACGACAAGAATTACTTCTGGTTCAACGATTACCGGATGCTCAATGGAGTGCATGTCTACGGCCGCCGCTGGAAACCCTACGGCAACGAGAACTACCCGGAGGAAATTGAGAAAATGCGCCAGATGACCAGGCTTCGCGACGAGCGCATCTGGGACATCGCCCTCGGCAAAAAGAATCTTCCTCCCGTCGCCGACAACAAGACCCGCAAGCTCACGCCGATCAAAACGAACTTCAATCGCCCGATCGAGTATCTCGGCCGTGAAAAGGCGCTGGAGAAATTCACCCTGCGCGAGGGCTACAAAATCGAGCTGTTCGCGTCCGAAACGGAATTCCCCGATCTGAAGAGCCCGGTGCAGATGTCCTTCGACAACAAGGGCCGCCTGTGGGTCGCGGTGATTCCGTCCTACCCGCATTTTAAACCGGGTGGAGAACGGCCCAACGACAAGCTCCTCATCTTTGAAGACACCGACGGCGACGGCCGCGCCGACCGCCAGAAGGTTTTTGCCGAAGGTCTCAACCTGCCGATCGGTTTCGAGCTCGCCCCCGAGGGGGTCTACCTCTCGCAGGAACCGAATCTTTGCCTGCTCATCGATGACGACAAGGACGACCGAGCCGACCGCATGGAGATCCTCGTGTCCGGCTTCGACACACACGACACGCATCACGCGATTTCGGCCTACTGCGCCGACGCCTCGGGCGCCTTTTACATGTGCGAGGGCCGCTTCCTCCACTCTCAGGTCGAGACGCCCTACGGTCCGCAGCGCATGACCGACGGCGGCGTGTGGCGCTTCAATCCGAAGAACTGGCGGCTCGAACGCTACAGCCAGTCCGACTACAGCAATCCCTGGGGCATCACCTTCGACGAATGGAACCAGTGCTTCATCTCCGACGCCTCCTCCGGAAAGAATTTCTACGGCGTGCCGGTCTCGGCGAAGATCCCGCACGGGCTGGAAGTTCCCCAGGTCGCCGAATTTGCCCCCAAGCGTTCCCGACCCACCTCGGGCACGGAATTCGTTTCCTCACGCCACTTTCCGAAAGAGGACCAGGGCAACTTCATGATCAACAACTCGATCAGCTTCCTGGGCACGAGCATGCACAAGATCTGGGAAGAAGGATCGGGATTCAGCGGACGTGTCGCGGGCGATCTTGTTTCCTCCAGCGATCCCAACTTCCGTCCGGTCGATTGCGAAACCGCGCCGGACGGTTCGCTCTACATCGTCGACTGGCACAACGCCCTGATCGGCCACATGCAGCACAACGCCCGCGACCCCAATCGCGACTCCGACCACGGTCGTATCTACCGTGTGACCTACCCGTCGCGACCTTTGGTCAAGCCCGCCAAGATCGCCGGAGCCAGCGTCGAGCAGCTGCTCAACAACCTGAAGCTGCCGGAATACCGCACGCGCTATCGCACCCGCCGTGAATTGCGCGGACGTCCCGCCTCTCAGGTCCTGCCCGCCGTCAAGAAATGGGCCAAGGCGCAGAACCCGAAGCAACGCGACTACGCGCACCGCATGTGCGAGGCGCTCTGGGTGACCTGGGGACACAACGCCGTCGACGAAGACCTACTTCAGATTTGCCTGAATTCCGAAGACCACCGCGCTCGCTCCGCCGCCACCGGCGTTTTGCGCTACAACTATAAGAAGATCTCCGGCAGCACGAAGATGCTCCTCCAGGCCGCGGCTGACCCGCATCCTCGCCCGCGCCTCGAAGCCATCGTCACCGCTTCCTGGATGGACAACGCCGATGGCGCGCGAATCGCGCTCGAGGCCGTCAAGGCGCCCTTCGACCGCTGGATGGGCCCGGTCTTCGACATCGTGATGAAGAACACCCTGAGCGACGATGTCGACGCGCTCAAAGGCACCGGCAAGCTCAACCTCGCCAACAACCAGCGCGCCGCCGACTTTCTCGCCGGCAAGCTCAACTTCAAGAAGGCGCCGGATGAAGAGTACGGCCCGACGAAGAAACTCAGCGCCGCGGATCTGAAAATCTACAAGCTCGGCAAGTCGGTCTTTCACCGCGACGGCCATTGCGCCACCTGCCATCAGCCCAACGGCAAGGGTATGGCCAACGCCTACCCTCCGCTCACCAGGAACCCATGGATCGAGGACGACACCCGCATGATCAAGATCGCGCTCAAGGGCTTGTGGGGATCGATGGAAGTCAACGGCAAGCACTTCGACCCGAGCAAGGGCGTGCCGCCGATGCCTGGCTTTGGCCCGGTCTGCACGGATGAGGAAATTGCCGCCGTCATCAACTACGCGCGCAACTCCTTCGGCAACACCGCCAAGTTCGTCACCCCCGCCGAAGTCGCGAAGATCCGCAAGCAGACTGAAGGCCGGCGGGATTTCTACATGGTCGAGGACATCATGAAGGAGCACCCGATCAAGGGCTGGGAAAAATGGAAAAAAGCCGAAGGCGAAGTCGGCGGATTTGAGTGATTGTTCGGTCACATTTGCGAACTTGCCTGGCCGCGTGCGGCAACCCGAAGGGTTTAAAGCTGGGTAGCCTGGGGTTGAGTGGAGCGACACCCCCCGGGGTTGCAAACCGATAACGAACCGACCCCGAAGGGTGTCGCAGCAAGTCACGACGAGAGTCCGTAATTTCAACCGCTGCCATCCCTTCGCGATGCCGGGGTGAGGGCCTTTAAAAAACAATATGAAAAAGAAGCTGACTGCCATCCTGGCCCTTGCCGCCGCGCTCGCGTTCAATGCGCAGGCTGCGGAGCGTCCAAACATCATCTTCATCATGTCCGACGATCATACCGCACAGGCGGTGGGCGCCTATGCGACTTTGTTGAAGGACCTCAACCCCACGCCGACCATCGACACCCTGGCGAAGGAGGGCATCACTTTTGACAACGCCTTCAATGGGAATGCGATCTGCACGCCCTCGCGCGCCAGCATCATCACCGGACTGTACAACCACAAGAACGGCGTCTTCGATCTGGGCGGCCGCATCAAACCGGCGGATCAGACCCTTCCCCTCGCGATGCGCAAGGCGGGCTATCAGACGGCGATGATCGGCAAGTGGCACCTCAAGGAAGAGCCGAACTACGACTACTACAAGGTCCTGCCCGGCCAGGGGAAATATTTCAACACCGAGTTTCGCGTGCAGGGCGACAAGCCGTGGCCGAAGAACGTGGTCACTCACAAGGGGCAGCATTCCTCCGACGCGATCACCGACTCCACGCTCGAGTGGTTCAGGACGAAGCGCGACAAAACCAAACCGTTCTTCATCAGTCATCATTACAAGGCGCCGCACGACTACTTTGAAAACGCCGAGCGTTATCAGTCCTACCTCAAGGACGTGACCATCCCCGAGCCGGCCACGCTTTACGACACGCCCAAAACCTGGGGCTCCATCGCCACCCGCGGCCACAACGACGAGCTCACGCCGCACATTGGCACCTCCATCGGATCGCGCAATCCGCGCCGCTCCTACGCCGTCGATCTGTTCAATCGATTCCCCGAGGAATTTCCCGCCGACTACGATCCCGCGAAGTTTTCTGAAGTCGAAACCACGCGGCTCGCGTATCAGGCTTACTTGAAGAAATACCTCCGCTGCGTCAAAGGTGTGGACGACAATCTCAAGCGGCTCTTCGATTACCTCAAGGCCGAAGGCCTCTACGACAACACACTGATTGTCTACACCGGCGACCAGGGCTTTTGGCTCGGCGAGAAGGACTTTCAGGACAAGCGTTGGGCCTACGACGAATCGCAACGCATGCCCTTTATCGTGCGTTATCCGAAGAGCATCCCCGCCGGCGTTCGCAGCGACGCGATCATTGAAAACGTTGACTATCCGGCCATGCTGCTCGATTTCGCCGGCGCCGAGATCCCGGCCGGCATGCAGGGCAAATCCTTTCGCTCCATCTGCGAAACCGGAAAGGAGCCCGAGGGCTGGAAGAAAGCCGCCTACTACCGCTACTGGATGCACATGGCCCATCACGACAATCCCGGCGAGATGGCCATCCGCACCAAGATCCACAAGCTGATCTACTTCTACGGTTGCGACTACAAAGGCCAGAACCAGACACCGCCCGCTTGGGAGCTCTACGACCTTCGCAAGGACAAGGCCGAGCTCAACAACGTCTACGACGATCCGAAATACGCGAAGGTTCGCGATCGCCTGAAGAAGCGGTTTGCGAAGCTGCGCAAGAGCATTGGCGACGACGGCTCCCACTATCCCGAGTGCGAAAAGGTGGTTCAGGAATTCTGGGATTACGACGAGGCCGACCGGAAGAAGGCCATCCAGATTTCCCACGACTTCAAGAAGACCCGCGAAGACATGCTCGCCAACGTCGCGAAGAAAAAAGCCAAGGGAAAAGG
>Ga0302117_10000397_pt1 | contig 18485 bp, 14 predicted proteins | sample AG5_322_MG_FD_203112 | JGI IMG/M metagenome (GOLD analysis project Ga0302117, IMG submission 203112) | Marine microbial communities from Western Arctic Ocean, Canada - AG5_32.2 | ecosystem: Environmental > Aquatic > Marine > Oceanic | place: Canada: Western Arctic Ocean | collected 2017-10-01 | reverse complement strand
ACATTACTGTCTGAATCGTTTTTTGGAAGAGTGACCAGTATGCATCTTACATGAAATTAATTTTGCGGGCAAGATTCTTATAAGTATGTTGATTAGAATTTTGTTCAGAAACAGGCTGTATTCATGTTACCAGATTTACGATTAATACCGACAATCTGAGACAGCATTACGGTTTTTGAGTTGTCAACTCAGCCTGTTTGATGTACCCTTTTGCACAGACCTGAATTGAAATTAATACTAAAAATAATATTTTCTTTCCTATTTTTTGATAAGACATAATTACTGATGTTAGAGTATTTACGACCAGACAATCTCGAAGACGCTCTCTCTGTGTTGAGTGAGCATCCTCGGACTTTGCTGGCTGGAGGGACAGATTTCTTTCCTGCCCGTGTCGGCAAGCCGATTACGGATAATGTGCTCGATTTAAGCGGGATCGAACAACTACGTAAAATTCAACAAACAGCAGACGGTTTTCTGCTTGGTGCTTTAACCACCTGGACTGATATTGTTGAGGCACAGCTTCCACCTGCTTTTGATGGTTTAAAACAGGCCGCGAAAACGATCGGAGGAGTGCAGACACAAAACGCAGGAACTCTTTGCGGAAATATCTGCAATGCGTCTCCTGCTGCGGACAGTGTTCCAAATTTACTGGCACTTGAGGCTGAAGTTCAACTACAATCTGTGGGGGAAACAAGAATGCTGCCCTTAGAAAAATTCATCCTCGGCAACCGTAAAACCGCTAAAAAAGAGGACGAACTCATCAGCGGAATTTTCATTCCTCGTCCTGCCAAAAAGGCACGTGGTAATTTTGAAAAATTAGGAACACGAGCCTATCTCGTTATTTCAATCGTGATGGTTGGAGTAGTCGCAGAGTTGAATGAACGTGATGAAGTTTTGAATTTAAAAATCGCGGTTGGCGCATGTTCACCTGTTGCACAGCGCCTGAGATTGCTGGAACAGGAAGCTGTTGGTCAAAAACTAAAATCAATTGAAATAATACCTGCACATTTTGAATCTTTGGAACCAATTGATGATATTCGGGCGACGGCGGATTACCGAAAAAAGGTCGTTCCTGAATTACTGCTACGTGCAATCAAGGGAGTTATTTAAACTATGAGTACTACTGAAAAAACCACTGTTTCATTCATTTTGAATGATCTCCCGCAAACCATTTCTGTAAATCCGCTGCGCCGTTTTTCGGATGTGCTTCGTGAAGATTTAGGCTTGACCGGAACCAAAGTCGGCTGCGATGCCGGAGATTGTGGTGCGTGCACCATCCTTGTAGACGGTGAACAGCGTTATGCCTGTTTAACTGCAGTCGGACAGATGGAAGGCCATAGCGCCCGTACGGTGGAAGGACTTGCTAAGAACGGCGACTTGACAGCACTTCAGCAAGCGTTCCTTGATGAAGGCGCTGCGCAGTGCGGCATCTGCACACCTGGAATGTTGATGGCGGCGCAATCGCTGTTGGATCATACACCGAAACCCTCGAAACCTCAGGTTCTAGACGTATTAGGCGGCGTGTTGTGCCGCTGTACAGGATACACTAAAATAGTTCAGGCTGTACTCAAAGCCGGACAATCTTCATCTTCTCAATCTACTCCTGAAATCAATAATCAGAAATCCGTCGGTACCCGGATGGTTAAAGTTGATGGAAAACAGAAACTCACGGGTGAAGAAATTTTCTCTGCTGATTCTGCACCGGAAGATTCTCTCTGGCTGCGAGCCATTCGATCACCTCACCCGCGAGCAAAATTTACACTTACGCATCCTGAAAAAGTTTTGCAAAAATATCCGGGAATCGTCAAGATCTTGACGGCGGATGATGTTACAGGAAACAACGGTTTCGGAATTTACCCCCATATCAAAGATCAACCCGTTTTAGCAAAAGACCATGTTCGTTTCCGTGGAGAAGCTGTGGTTGCTTTAGTTGGTGAACGTGAAAGTGTGGAATCTGTGAGCGAAGAAGATTTGGGATTAACATGGGAACCGCTCGAAGCAATTCGTGGTTGGGACGCAGCACTGAGTGGGAAATTGGAACCGGTACAGTCTGAAATTGCGGACAATATTCTAGCCGAGGGACTGCTGAAAAAAAATGATGTTGAAAAGGCTTTTGCGGAATCCTTCGCTGTGGCGGAAGGAGACTGGACAACTTCTGCAGTAGAGCACGGTTACATTGAACCGGAAGCGGGTTATGCCAGAAAAGTTGGACAGCGACTGGAAATTTTTGTCTGCACACAGTCACCTTACATGGATCAAGCAGAAGTGGCCCAGGTTTTGGGACTTGAGTCGGCTCAAATTAGAATTATAGCTTCCGCGGTTGGAGGTGGTTTCGGTGGGAAATTGGATATTTCTGTGCAACCACTGGTGGCACTTGCAGCCTGGATTTTGGATCGTCCTGTACGCTGCATTTACACACGTCCAGAATCCCTCGCTTCCACAACAAAAAGACACCCTGTACAAATGCGTGCCAAAGCCGGTTGCAGCAAAGATGGAATGTTAACGGCTTATGAATATCATGGAGATTTCAATACCGGAGCTTATGCTTCGTGGGGACCGACGGTTGCGGATCGGGTTCCTATTCACTGCAGTGGACCTTATTTTGTGCCTAATGTGCTCGCCCAAACCCGGGCACTGCTCACAAATGAATCACCTTCGGGAGCTTTCCGGGGATTCGGTACTCCTCAGGCAGCAATTGCAAATGACGCACTGCTGGATGAGCTCGCTGAAAAAGTTGGCATTGATGCGCTTGATTTCCGGATTAAGAATGCATTGCGGAAAGGTGATCGAACTCCCACCAATCAGTTGCTGGAAAATAGTGTGGGACAGGTAGAGTGTTTGGAATCCCTCAAAAGCCGTTGGGATAACTGGCGCAAAGAGGCCGCGGATTTCAATCAACAAAACACAACCGTCAAACGTGGTGTCGGTTGCGGAAGCGCCTGGTATGGATGCGGAAATACTTCACTTTCAAATCCATCGACAATACGTGTAGGCATTAACGGTGAAGGTAAATTAACTTTATATAGTGGCGCAATGGATATCGGCCAAGGTGCGAATACGATTATGGTTCAAATTTGCGCGGATGCTCTGGGACTGCCGGCTTCACAATTTGAATATGTGATGGGTGATACAGACTTGACTGCAGATGCCGGAAAAACGTCTGCTTCACGTCAGGCTTTTGTTTCCGGAAAAGCAACTCAACTTGCCGGAGAACATTTACGTACACAAATTATCCACCTTGCAGAAACATCCGAAAACGCGACTCTCCGCCTTGAACAAAGCGAAACTTCCGGATCAGGAAAACTAACCTTAGAAGATGAAACCGGTGAACACATCATTTTCCTTGCGGATATCCTTCCTCAGATAAACGGTGATGTACTAACCGGAGAAGGAACCTTCGATCCGCCGACAACCACGCTTGATGTAAATGGACAAGGAAGTCCCTATGCGACTTACGGATTTGGAGCACATATTGCGGAAGTTGAAGTGGATACTATGCTAGGTACAACCAAGGTTCTGAGACTTGCTGCCGCGCATGATGTAGGAAAAACCATCAATCCGACTCAAGTTGAAGGACAGATTCACGGTGGGATCGCACAAGGACTGGGATTGGCTTTAATGGAAGAGTATATCCAATGCGTCAGTGAAAATTTGCACGATTATCTGATGCCGACAGTGGGCGATATGCCGAAGGTAGAGATCATCCTGATAGAAGATCCGGAACCTTTAGGGCCATACGGAGCCAAAGGAATCGGGGAACATGCCTTGATTCCTACCGCACCTGCTATTCTTGGGGGAATCAAACACGCCACCGGAGTTTCAATCCGTCATGTTCCGGCAACTCCGGATCGGGTTTTTACTGCACTCCAAGAAGCAAGAAAAAATAATGGGTAATTCTATAACGAATAATTTATCCGCGGAAAAAGTCAATTGCGATGCCTGTCCGATTCTGTGCAGAATCAGTCTGGGAAAAACCGGTTCCTGTGACCGTTATGGCAACATCGACGGGAAACTCAAACGCATGGATCCTGTAATCCTCACCCAAAAAGCAGTCGATCAGAATCATAAGCTTGTTCCGTTTGGAGAACAAACTCAGCAATGGGATGGATCTATACTCGCACAGGACGTTCAGCTTAATCCGGAATCTATTTTTCCGACTGCGATCGGAGCCGGAACCACATATCCGGATTATAAACCAGCCCCATTTATCATTGGCAGCAAACATGATGAAGTGGATATGGTAACGGTTGTAACGGAAGGCATTTTCAGTTACTGCAGCTATAAAATCAAAATTGACACCGATCGCTATATCGGTCAGGAACAGGCTTCTGTCTACTATCAGGGAGAGCAGGTGGGACACGTGATGACCGCAGAATACGGATCGCAGATGCTCTCTCTCGGCGGAGTGCATCATTTAACCGGTGGCAGCAAACAGGAAGGGCGCGTCACTTGTCAAATGATGATGGAATTAGGGAACAAAAAAGTAGTGGAGCTTGAGGTGAAGGACGGTTCAAAATTGATAATTCAGGCCGGAGTCGCACCTATCATTGACGGGAATCAAGAAGAAAGAATGCGGGTGGGCTGTGGTTCTGCAACTATCGGAATCTTTGCCCAACAGTGGTATGGACATGTGGATGAAGTTATTGTAGTGGACGAACACATAACCGGAATGCTTTCTGAACATCAGGCCGGCCGCTATTTAGGCATGGAGCCTTCCGGAATACGTGTCCGCGGGCGACGTTCCACTCCCGGAAGATATTTTCAGGTCGCAAATCCGGGTCACGGCTGGGGTGGAACCGATGTTTCTGATCCGCTTGAAATTATCGAGCGTGTCAAAGAAGGGGTCGCCTATCCCGGCTTGAGACTTTTGATGGTCAGTACAACCGGTGAAGACGCTGCTTACTTTGAACTGGACGAAAATTTAAAACCTGTCGCAAAACCACTTCCGCAAATACTTCAGAAAGTGGTGGATCGGATTGGCGAAAACTGTGAACCGGCGCTCTGCAGCGTTTTGTTCATGGCCGGAGCCGGAGGAAGTTTAAGAGCCGGAGTTACAGAAAATCCGGTACGTCTGACACGTTCTGTTCGAAGTATGTTAACACGGACGACCTGCGGCGGTGCTCCTGCGTATCTCTGGCCGGGTGGCGGAATTACAGTCATGGTAGACGTAACAAAAATGCCTGATAATTCTTTCGGTAGTGTACCCACTCCCGCCATTGTCGCGCCGATTGAATTCACCATGAAACTCAAGGATTATGAAATCTTGGGAGGACACATGGCTCAGGTGCGTCTGCTTGAAGACCTAACTCAGGAGCGGGAAGCCATAATCTCAAACTGGAATGAGGATAATCCCTGGCCCTTTTCTTAAAACCTACAAAGCTGCTTGCCGATGGCAGATGATCGATTACATTTACAGCATGGGCCGATAGACCTTATTATTCATGTTGAAGCCTCGGAAGGGATTAGGAAGCGTTTATATTCCGCTGTGGAAAAAAGATCTCGCACAGTTTTGGAAGAACTGGTTACAGAAATGGAATTGCTGAAACTGCCTTGGAACTCCGCCCAATCGGAGCCAAAAGGAAGTATTGCGAAAAAAATGTTCGGCGCAATTTCTGATTCCGCAGTTTTTGTCACGCCGATGGCCGCAGTAGCAGGAGCAGTAGCGGATGAGATGCTGGAAACTATGCTTTTGGAAGCACAAATTCCTGATTCCTGTTTAGAACATATCAGCAGAATGTATGTCAACAACGGCGGTGACATTGCATTCTGGTTAAATAGCGGGGAATCATTTTCAATTGGAGTAGTGGATAATCCGGAAATTCCGAAACTGAACACGAAAGTAAATTTAGCTTACGAAAGTCCAGTGAGGGGAATTGCGACGTCCGGATGGCGCGGACGTTCTCTTAGTTTAGGCATTGCGGATGCCGTCACAGTTTTGGCCCAGTCTGCGACAGACGCAGATGTTGCCGCGACTTTGATAGCAAATGAAGTGAATGTAGATTTTCCAGGGATTGAGAAACGTGCGGCTTCAGAGGTCAAGGATGAAAGTGATTTAGGAATGATTCCTGTTACGGTACATGTTCCGGATTTACCAGAGGACAAAATTTCTTTTGCGCTGGAACAGGGGGCAAAAATAGCGAGGAAATTCATCAAAGCCGAAAAAATAACTGCCGCCTATCTTTCACTGCAAAAGCAGAGACTTGTAATCGATAACAAGTGTCTGCTGCCGTAAATAGTTGGCATTCCTCAGAAAACGGGAATCCAAAAACTTGTTAGTATTAAAAATAATAGCTGTCTGACTTTGCTTGAGTGATACAAAAGTATGGTAATATGACTGTTTTCCAGTTCAGCATCATAAACAAAGGAAACATTCCATGAATGATTTAATTAAAGTTAGAAAAATAGTAACTCATGTTGAAAACATTTTTCATGAAGGAGGTCCGCCTCACACAGAACCAATCAAAAAAGGAGCGGTACTGATTGTGCTCGAAAATCCGTATGCTGGAAGTTATGTTGAAGACATAACACCAATGATGGAAGCTCTGAAACCGATTGGACTGGATGCAGCAAACCAACTCATCGAATTACTTGGTGGAGTTGAACAGATTCAAAGCTACGGAAAGGGTTCGATTGTCGGTGAAGCTGGAGAACTTGAACACGGCGCACTCTGGCATGTTCCGGGGGGATATGCAATGCGTGAAGCCCTGGGGGGCGCACTGGCCATCGTTCCTTCTGCCAAGAAAGTCGGCGGAATAGGCTGTCGTCTGGACATCCCAATCACACACATCAACGCATCATATGTTCGCAGTCATTTTGACGCACTGGAAGTTTACGTTCAGGACGCGCCAAGAGCCAATGAGCTTATTTATGGGCTGGTCATGACAACTGGAGGACGTACTCATCCACGTGTCGGTGGAATGACAGTCGAGCAGATTTCAGTTAACGACGGTCAGCGTTGAGTTAAAAAAGATTTTCTCACATGAAAAAAATTACCGCGCCGCCTATGATCGACTATACTGATATAATTAATATTTTGCTTATGTTCGAAATGACAGTTTATCGCATTTCCCTGAGTTTTTCGGTAGCCTTTGCTTCTACTTCGTTTTGTGAATTCAGTACAACTCCGAAGCGTTCTTGAGCCTGCTGTACTGAGTAGTATCCTCTTTGTACGTCATGCATGACGAATTCAGGATTACGTAGAAACGGATCGTCATAACCGCCTCCGCCAGGAGTTGAAACATGAATTGTATTTCCTACCTCAACGATTATATTTTGATCTTTTGATAGATGAGGAGGAATGTACGTATCGCCGTCCTTTTCAACATGCACCCGATTCACCCCACCGTCACTTCCACCTAAAACACCCTGAGGTCCGAAACGACCATGATCCATCACCATCGAAACTTTCGCAGCTCCTCTGCGGAGTTTTATTTTATAATTTATTCCAAATCCACCACGCTGCTTTCCGGCGCCTCCGGAACCTTCGTGTAATGAATACTCTTCAAACAGGACCGGATAAAACTGTTCCATGACTTCAACCGGAGTAGTCTTGGAAATGCCAATTGTTGAGCAACCGTTTGAGAGACCGTCCCCACTTGAATTACCCCCATAACCACCGCCGCTGATGACATACATCACATAATTACGGTCAAGTTTTGGGTCATATCCACCGATACAGAGGTTGCCACTTGTGCCTGCGGGTGCAGCAAAAAGTAGTTCTGGAATTGCTTTGACCAGTGCCGAGAAAACAGCTTCGGCAATACGCTGACTGACTTCCGCGGCACATCCGGAAACCGGTCGCGGATATTTCGCATATAAAAATGTTCCATCTGGATCCTTGATATGAAGAGGTTCAAAAGTACCTGCGTTAAGCGGAACTTCCGGAAAGATATGTTTAATTGCCAGATAAATCGAAGATTTAGTTGTCGCAATCACACTATTCATCGGCCCCAGACACGGCGGGCTGGACCCCGACATATCGAAATAAAGTTCCGTTCCTTCTTTGCGAATTTTCATCACAATCTGCAGAGGTTCATTGACCACACCGTCAGAATCTACAAAACCTTCACCTTGATAAATGCCGTCCGGAATTTCTTTAATCCGTGACCGCATTTGCTGAGCTGCTCGTTTTTTCAGTTCTTTGATAGAACTTTTTACTGTCTCAGCACCATAGCGGTCAATAAGTTCTGTGAAACGTTTTTCACCCACAGAAAGAGCTGCGGCCTGTGCTTTGATGTCTCCGATGCGCTGGTCCGCAATGCGGATATTTGAAAGCACAATCGAAAGAATTTCCTCATCCATTACACCTGCTTTATAAAGTTTAACCGGCGGTAAACGCAGACCTTCCTGTTCGACTTCGGTCGCGTTTGCTGAAAATCCACCCGGCACAGCACCTCCGGTATCAGGCCAATGTCCTGTGTTGGCCAACCACGCGAACAGTTCTCCATTGTAAAAAAACGGTTTTACAAAACGGACATCCATCAAATGAGTCCCTCCAAGATAAGGATCGTTGACGATGTAAACATCTCCGGGATGTAAATCCTTAGCCCGCTCAATAACGCACTGAGTACCGAACTGCATTGTTCCCACAAAAATCGGCAAGCCCAATTCGCCCTGAGAAATCAGTTCTCCGTTGTCTTTATCGTAAATCCCGTCTGAGCGGTCCAAGGCCTCTGAAATTACCGGACTAAACGCGGAACGAACGAAAGTCAGGTCCATTTCGTTACAAACTTGCTGCAGACCACTTTGAATAACAGTTAAGGTAATGGGGTCCAGATTTTTCATCATGTTGTTTGTTTAATATAAAGAAAATTTACAGGTCTAAAGCGAAATAATTAAATTGCCCTCCAAGTCGACCTCAACTTGATTTTCCGGTTCAACAATGATTGTTGTATCCAATTGTTCAATAACCGCGGGACCATTGAATTTTGCCTTTACAGGCAGGAATTCTCTTTTGTAAACAGGAGTCTCCTGCCATCCTGATTCAAACCAGACGCGCCGGATTCCTGTAATGCAATCATCAATTGTATTTTTTTGTTCTTTTGCTGTCGTCAAAGCAGCCAAAGGTACAGGTTTTCGACGACCAATAACCGCAGTGTGTATATTCACCAGCACAGCGCGTATTTCCGGAAGTTCAACACCAAAGCGATCCCAGTAGGCTGTTTCAAATGCCCTTTGCAATGATTCGCGGCTGAGTCTAGTTTCCTGAACCGGAAAGTTTAGGATGTGAGTTTGTCCCTGAAACTGCATATCAACATCATGAATTATGAGCAATTCCTCAATTTCGACGCCTTCAGCTTCAATGATCTTTTTTCCTGCTGCTATTTGTATGCAAAAAATTTGCTCCACCTGATCCATGTCGGCCTGTGCCAAAGGGATATTGATGGAGTTCACATAATCATGTCTCACATCGGCAACTACGCAGCCGACCGCATTTGTGATTCCGGGACGCATCGGTACTAGAACTTTAGGAATGCCAAGCTCACGCGCTAGGGCAACGGCATGTAAGGGTCCCGCTCCTCCAAAAGCAAACAACGCAAAATCACGCGGATCGTATCCTCTCGCCAGTGAAACTAAACGCAGGGCACCTGCCATATTCATGTTGGCAATTCTAACAATTGCCGAGGCGATTTCTTCAGCATCCTTAAATCCCAACTTTACCCCTACTTCTTCAACTAAAGAATTACGCACAGTTTCCAGTGAAACCGGATTATCAACAGCCAGTAAAGCATCAGGATTCAAACGTCCAAGCACGAGGTTAGCGTCAGTAATGGTTGGTTTTTGACCGCCGCGTCCGTAACAAATCGGCCCCGGTTGTGCTCCCGCGCTTTCCGGACCTACCTGCAGTAAACCGGCGTCATTGACCAATGCCAGACTTCCGCCACCCGCCCCGATGGTGTGGACATCAACCATTGGAACATGAATCGGCATCGCATATTCAATTTCAAGCTCGGAAGTAACCTGCGGAATTCCGTTTACTATCAGCCCAACGTCGCAGCTTGTTCCGCCCATATCATAAGTGACCACCTTGCTAAAACCTGATTGAGAAGCAGTATAAGCAGCAGCCATTACACCGGAAGCCGGTCCTGACATTACGGTTTTAACCGCATCTTCTGCAACTATGCCGGCTGAAACTGTGCCGCCGTTGCCCTGCATGACCAGTAAATCTTTGCTGTACCCTTCCTCTTTGAGTTTTTCCTGGAGACGCTCGATGTAGTGGTGCAAAACTGGTTGAATGGCCGCGTTGATGGCAGCAGTTGTTCCACGTTCATACTCACGAAATTCTGAAACCAGAGCGCTTCCGCGAGTGACAAATGTGTTCGGCCATATTTTTCTAGCGATTTCTTCAGTTTTACGTTCATGAAGATCGTTTTTATATGAATGAAGAAAATGGATCACTAACGCCTCTGCGCCTAATTCCAGCAACTGATTCACAGCGCTGCGCACATCTTCTTCATTCAATTTCTCCACGACTTCACCATCACAATCAACCCGCTCTCTTACTTCAAGTCGTAATTCTCTGGGAATGATGCATTCGAAACTACCTGTCATTCCGTATGGTTTGGGGCGAGTGCGACGTCCCAATTCCAGCACATCACGAAAACCTTTGGTCGTAATTAAACCAACACGACTGACCTTGCGTTCCAGCAAAGCATTGGTCGTTACAGTCGTACCGTGAATGAGCGCATCGAGTCTTTCAAGAGTAACACCGACTGATTCAAGCGCACTCATTACACCAAAGGACTGATTTTCCGGCGTACTTGGAACTTTAGAAATTTTAACACTTTCTGTTACTGTGTCAAAAATAACGAGGTCCGTAAAAGTACCTCCAACATCAACACCGACGATTTGAGTCATAAATAATTTGTTTTAAAATAAGCTAATATTTTTATTTTTTCATTAAAAGCCTGAATTCCACCACGCAGCTAAATCAGCAATATGGAGTAAAAATCAATCCATAATTTGGCATCTGCAGTGTCATTTTCATACATCAAATAAACTATGTCAGCTTAGCACAGGTGTAGAAAGTAGCCAAAGCCCAAAAACTGTATAAACAATCATCAACACCGTTGCCGGAAACTGCCCCTGCAAAGTTTTTGCTAAAGTCTGATTTTCATGCAGTTGAAGTAAGTGAAACACAATTACCGCTCCAACATGTGCCAGTATAATTCCAGAAATCTGCAGATACCAGATCAAAACCGCAGAATCATAATTCGCTAGATAGGATGAAGAGACAATCCAGTCTGTTGTACCAAACAGGTTCCAACCAATTCCAAAAGGATCTGATAACGCAATAAGAGCATACTGAATATCAACAATAAATGTCGGCAAATAATGAGCAAAGTGGTATCCGAAAGCAATCGGAATCATGGAGTAAATAAAACTGCTTGTCTGCTGAGCTTCAGGATTCAGCCATGAAGCAAGTCTCTGTACTGAATAAAACGCGCTGAAAAAAATCATGAATGTAATGCAAAGTCCTAAAGTATTGGGCATCATCATTTCCGTACGTCCGGGATATTCCAGCGGATTCTTTTCCACTAAGGACAACCACCAAAATGTTTTCGACAATCCGTCAAAAGAAACTGTAGAAAGAACCAGTATGACAAAGGCAACTCCTCCTGTCGGCAAACTCTCTGATCTGAGCAGTCCGGCACAGGGCCAACGTATTCCTATTCTCAGCAAACTTTTATTACCTGGAGATCTTATCAGATAAAACGGAGCAAGCCAGCCGACCATACGGAAAAGAACTGAAAAAGGTTCACCGTTTTTTAGCCAGAATTCTCCACCAAGGAATATAATCCCTACAGTTGTAAACAACACATACAGTGAAATAAATCCTGCCAGTGTTTCAGGATCCATCGGTGAAGGATGTACCAGTTCTAGCCACGCAAAGCCAAAAAAAAGTATTAACGCCGGCCAATAAGCCCAGCGGTCGGCTTCTACAAATGATCTTTTTTTGCCTGTTTTAAAACCAATGAAAAGCGTAACCAGTTTATGCAAAATCGACCATGGACTGATTACAGACCAAAAGTTGCCAAAAAACGCGGTTAGCATCGTAAATCCAATCCACCAGAACACCCATACAGTCAACGGCAGCAGATTCTGCATAGGATCCTGATTACCGTTGAAACCTATCCAGACCAATAACAGTATTGTCAGCAATGAAAGCAAACTCAACCAATAATTCGGACCAGCTTCATCTTCATCATTTTCCAAAATTTGATGCTGTCCCGACAAAGGCTGACGAACCACAAATATCATTACTACAAATGTAAGAACAACAACCGCGGCACCGCCAACGATGTATAATTGTGTGGGCAGGAGCATCACATGCCCTCTGGAACCGGCATGCGCAAAGGTGAGTTGGGGAAAAAAGGAAGCAAAACTTGCTGACAATAAAAGAGTGCTGCCTTTTTGAAGTCTCATGATTGTTTATCTAGAAAGAAAACTGCAATCATTTAGCATGTGCTTTCACACCGACATACTTCGCCAGAGCTTCCGGATTTTTGGTAAGTGCCTGAGGGTCGGATTCTTCTCTCATAAATCCATTTTCCATAAATACTATCCGATCAGAAACCCGCAAAGTTCCTTCTATTTTCTGTTCAACCAAAAGAACTCCGACTTTTTCTTTTTTGAGTTTTTCGATTGTATCAAAGATAGTTTCAATCATACTTGGCATCAATCCTTCACTGGGTTCATCCATCAGCAGGAATTTAGGTTGAAGACACAAAGCCCGGGCTGTCGCAACCATCTGTTGTTCACCCCCGCTCAAAGTTCCTGATTTTTGTGACATACGTGTTTTCAACACAGGAAAAAGTGAAAGAGCCCACTCCAAAACATCATTGGAACTGTCACGTACCAAAAGTCCCATTTTCAAATTTTCTTCCACTGTCAGTTCGGAAAATAAACGGCGCCCCTGCGGGACATAACCGATTCCGTTTTTTGGAATTTGATAAGCCTGCAGTTCGCTTAAAATGACATCATCCATTGAAATGCTGCCGGAGCTGACTTCAACCAGCCCCATGATGCTTTTCAATAAAGTTGATTTTCCTGCTCCGTTACGTCCCAAAAGGCCTAAAACTTCACCGTCCCTGACCTCCAGAGAAACATCGTTCAGAACCTGTACCTGAGCATACCTGCTTGAAATTTTATCAATTTTCAGCATCAGTTTCCTAAATATGAAGCCTGGACAGCATCATTATTTTCAATTTCTGCCGGTGTCCCTTCAGCCAAAATTGAACCATTGTCCATGACAGTGACATGTTCCGCCAAATTGAAGACAACTTCCATATTGTGTTCAATCAGAAGCACATTAACCGATTTTGAAATTTCCCGAATCAGCTGAGTCAGATTTTCAATTTCTGCTTGAGCCAAACCCTGGGTTGGTTCGTCCAATATCAATAGCTTTGGACCGGCAGCCAAGCTCATGGCGACCTCCAGCAGCTTTTGATGTCCGTAAGGTAAAGTTCCAGCGATTTGAGTTTCGACACCTTCCAGCCCTACTTCAAGGAGATATTTTGAAACGGCCTGTTCAATATCAGCTTCGCTGACCATGCTCCATTTTCCGAGGAGCGAAGTTCCTTTTTGCTGTGCTCTCAAATTTCTTTGTACAGACAGAGCAACATTCTCATAACAACTCAATTTACTAAAAATACTGGTAACCTGAAATGTATAAACAATTCCGGCCTGCACACGTTTCGCGGAAGAGAGTCCTGTAATGTCGTTTCCTTTGAAGCTGATTCTGCCTGAAGAAGGAGTGGTACGTCCGCAGATCAGACTGACGAGTGTGGTTTTTCCGGCACCGTTTGGACCAATGATGGCGTGAATCCCGTTCTGATAGAGCTTGAAGTTTACATCATCAACCGCGACAAGACCTCCATACTGCCGAGTCAATCCGTGTGTATTGAGTAATTCTACGGCAACCATTTCATCCATTTTTGTTTAAGCGTTCCCATGATACCCATTGGAAACCAGATGATCATTAAAATCAATACCACCCCCACCACAAGCTGGTAGTTGCTGGTTATTCCACTGAAAAAATCAACGAGATAAAACATAATTCCGGTTCCAATAAACGGACCGATAACAGTGCCTGCTCCACCGAGCAGAGTCCACAGAATTGGTGAGATTGAGTGGTGAATTTCCGCAAATGTCGATCCGACGTAAGTAAAGAGCAAAGCATGCGTCGCACCTGCTATTCCGGAAAAGGTGCCTGAAAGCACGAGCGCAAATAATTTATAGTAAAAGACGTTGTAACCTAAAAGCTCCGTCCGTGACTCATTTTCACGAATTGCGATTAATATACGTCCCACTGGTGAAAACATGATAAAGGTCGAAATCAATAAGTAGGCAGTCAACAAAATAAACGCAAAATTATAGCGTATGTCAGGATTGCTATAAAGATACTCCTTGTTAAAAATAACTAATTTTCCTAAATGTTTCGCCAGTGAAAAACCATCCTGGCCGAAAGTGAATTCGTTGAAATACAGAATTGATAAATAGAATGTTTGACCAAACATCAGGGTTACTATCAGAAAAGAGACTCCGCTTGTTCTGAGGGCAAACAGGCCGAATATCAGTGAAATCACCAGAGTAAATCCCGCACCAAAAAGTAAACCGCCGAGGGCGGAAAGTTCCAGATAATAAATCCCTAATCCTGCCGCATACATTCCAGAGGCAAAAAACATCGCATGTCCGAGACTCATTAAACCGGTATAGCCCAACAAAAAATTATAGGCGACCGCATAAGAAGCCAGCACCATTATTTTGGAAACGCTGCTGTGGTGATAAGTCGGCAGAATGAATTGCAGAACAAAAAGCAGTATCAAAATTCCGACATGAAAAAAAAGTGAGTAAACTAAAGATTTTTTTCTCATACCACTTCCTCACCGTAAAGTCCGCTTGGCTTCAGGACGAGGACCATTGCCACAAACAATGTTGCCAGCATTTTGGCTAAAGTCGGTTCATAAAAAACCGAGATAATACCATCGCTGATGCCTATGATAAAAGCCGCTACAATAGTACCACGAATACTTCCGAGACCTCCGATGATTACCACAATGAATGAAAGCAGAAGCGGTTCCAATCCCATCAGATGATCTGCCTGACGAATTGGAACTACGAACACACCGGCCAATGCGGCTAATCCACCGCCGAGGGCAAACACAGCTGCATATATTTTTTGGGTGGGTACACCGCAGGTTTTTGCAATTTCAATATCCTGTTGAGTTGCACGCATATAGAGTCCGAGTTTACTTCGTATCATCAATAGCCAGACACCAAGCAGACACAACGCTGACATTCCAGCTACTATCAGTTTATATCCGGAATAGCCGAACCAGGGAAACTGGATCCGAAAGTACAAAGGTGATTCAACTGCCCGTGCTTCCGGACCAAAAACCATCAGCGTAACTGACTGAATCACGTAAAGTAAACCAATGGTGGCTACAATTGTACTTTCAGGATGATACTTGACTTTACGCAGGATGAAACGGTCAGAAAAAACAGCAATGCCTCCGACTAAAGCCGGAGCAATTACAAGAGCAAGTAAAAAACCCCAAAACGGATCATTTGTTAAATCAAAAGCAAACCAGGAAAAAACCGCTCCCAGCATAAAAAACTCACCATGCGCTATATTGACGATCCGCATGACGCCAAAAACAAGCGACAGCCCTAAAGCAATCAAAGCCAAAACAAAGGCCGTAACTGTTCCATCTAACAAAGCCAAAAACAACAAAGGCCCGTTTTCATTAATCCAAGAAGACACGATCCGGTAGGAAAAGAGAGAGGTTATCCGGAGGAAAGAATCTCCTCCGGAAGATTTGAGTTATTATAGAGACTGTTTGGTATAATCGGTTTCCGGCTCGTACATACCGTCTGCAATCGATGTTTTGTGAATCACGTTTAATTTACCGTTACTCACTTTTGAAACAAATTGCTGACCGTAACATTGATGTGTTTTACCACTGAAAGCCTTCGCGCCTTGCGGATGAGCAATTCCTTCATTGAAACCGGTGAAACCTTCCATTGTCTCAATCAAAGTTGAATAATCTTTTTTGCTCTTGTATCCACTTTGTTCGACAGCTTCTTTGATGGCAAACAGCGTTTCCCAGCAACCAAACATATGTGAATAGGCGGCAACATCTTTCGAATCAGATTTGCTTGCTCCAGAATTATCAACACCTACAGCATTACGGTAGAAGCGTGAGCCAGCTGAGTCAGACGCATCTGCATAACGTGGCATCGCTTCCCAGAAATAAGAGCTATCCAGAAAATCAAGGCCGGGACTGCTGATATTAACACCTTCCAGTGAATCAATAAATCCGAACAGTTGAGGATGATTTGGACCAAAATGATCACCTAGTTCCCTTACAAAAGTCAACACGCCGGGTCCAACCATGACATGATAAATCACATCAGTGTTCTTTGGAATTTTGACAAAATAACGTGTGAAGGAACTCTCTGAAGGCGGAATCGCGATTTTAGCGACAATTTTACCTCCATGCTTTTCTGCTGCAGCACTTGCATAATCACGGTGATTATATCCGAAAGCGTAATCCGGATAAATGAGTGTCACATTTTTTCCAAGGTTATTGAACAACCAACCGGATACTGCTGAGATTTGAGCACGAACATCCGTAATACAAGGCTGGAAAACGTAACGGTTAAGAGCACCACTTGCTACATGGTAACCTTCACTGACCACAAAATATGGAATTTTCAATTCACCGGCACGAGGCGCGGAACCCATCACGACATGCGAAAATAGCGTACCAAAAACAAAATCAACTTTGTGCTGTGTGGCGAGTTTTTCTACAACATCCGCACCGCGTTTAGGATCAGTACCGTCGTCTTCTGTTATAATTTCAATCGGACGCCCGGCGATCCCACCGATGCTGTTAATGTACTTTGCGGCCGAGTTTGTAGTACGTTCATACCACCTGCCGTAAAGCGCGCCAATTCCAGTGCGGTGGGCTTGAAAACCGATTTTGATTGGATTGTCGCTTCCTGCAGCATATGCTGTTTTGCCAAGTGGGTCTATAATTTGACTTCCCACGATACCTGCACCGGCAATCACTGCGCCTGCACCTAAAACTGAACGTCTGGTTATATTCAATTCACTTTGTTCTTCACTTTTTACTTCTTTATGACTCATGTTAATCTCCTAATCAGTTAAAGAAAATTTAAACTAAACGTGAATGGTATAGTGTCGTTTTTGTTAGGTCAAGTTAATAATTTTCAATTTGAAAATTGTTTTTCTACCGTAAATATGCATTAACTTTTTTTAAGAATACCGCGAGGGTCCCGGTTTTTATCGTGTGATCCCGAACGTATGTGAGGGATATTATACGATATTAGCACTTTATCAGATCTCTTCCTTCAGTTGAGATTGCATTTATAAATTCATAATATAAGTATCTTACAGAAATTATTGACTCACAAGAAGAAGAATGTTTCATCAAAGAGCAATAATTAGTTTTTATGGAATTGGTCTTGAAAATACTTTTAACTTGATTTCATTATGTAAGATCAATTAGCATTCAACCTCATCAAAACTACAAAGATGTTCAAGAAAGTTCAACAGCCAACAAAAAACATGACAACAGATAACAATCTCCAGCATTTTGTTGAAGACATGCCCTTGAGTAAAACTGCACTTGATTTGAGCTCAAACGGACAGGGATTCGGTTTGATCATTGTCGACGAGGTCAACGGTTTTGCCACCGTCGGCGCCGGAAATCTTGCTCCTCAAGTTCACAATGAACAGGTATCAGTGATGGTTTCCGAAACTAATCGTCTTGCGCATTCTTTCACTGAACAAGCTATGCCTGTGCTGGCATTTCTAGATACACACGATTCTGGTAAACAGGAACCGCCTTATCCGCCGCATTGCGAACGCGGTACAGGTGAGGAGGATTTGGTTCCGGAACTGAAGTGGCTTGAAAAAGAACCACAGGCAACTTTAGTACGCAAGGACTGCATTAACGGTTTCATTGGTGCGTTTCAGCAGGATGGATCCAATGCAGTTATTGACTGGGTCAAGGATAATAATGTGGCTAACGTACTGGTAGTTGGAATATGTACCGATATTTGTGTAATGGATTTTGTTCTTACACTGCTCTCAGCCCGCAATCATGGGATGCTTCCAAGTTTGAAAGAAGTGGTGGTTTATGACAAAGGCTGCTCCACCTATGACCTCCCCAGAAATGTTGTTGAGAGAATGGGACTACCTCCCAGTGCCAGCCACCCTCAAGACGTAACTCATTACATGGGACTCTACTTTATGGCTTCACGAGGTGCGCAACTGGTTGAAAGTGTCCAAGTATAAAATTTTCTACAACTCAAGCAATTTTACTTCAACTTGAATATTATTTGAAAAATTAACTCTCTACATCCGTACCAGTTTGCTCTTCGGATCATAAAACGCACGCAAAGAAGGTTTTGCACCGTACCGTTCTCCGGCCACTTCAATTTCAAAAACACTT